>ENA-OSET01005548-OSET01005548.1-sediment-metagenome-genome-assembly--contig:-NODE-5548-length-10606-cov-2.100484_pt1 | contig 10606 bp, 8 predicted proteins | sample MGYA00237882_ERZ534229 | MGnify/ENA primary metagenome ERZ534229 (study PRJEB26408, sample SAMN06266212) | sediment metagenome | isolation source: Hudson Canyon methane seep mesocosm | place: USA:Hudson...
CCGAGCACCTCTCCGCACAAAATGTTCGAGTGCTTTTGTTTACCCTCGACGAAGCCGAGGGTTTGGACAGTGTTTTGGAACAACTCTGGACCTTTCAGGTAGATGGCGTAATCGCCTTAACCGCTCACTTTGAGAGCACCTCCATTGCACAATTCGAAGAACACAACATACCCGTGGTGCTCTATAACCGACAGGTTCCCAATCACCCGATCAACGCCGTTTGCGTCGACCACGATCAGGGCATTCGTCAACTAATCGAAATGCTGATCAACAAAGGGGTCGCAAAGAGTAAAAAGCAAGTTGGTTTGCTGACTATGTTTACCGGGATTGTAGTGTTCATTGAATCAAATCTCAGTGTACTGGCTTCAGGTATTTTGGCTCGAGGGTTATTTGACAAATTTAAAATGAGTCGCGCAAGGTTGGCTTACGTTATTGACAGTACTAGTGCACCTATTTGTATTCTTATTTTACTCAATGGGTGGGGGGCATTTATTTTAGCCCTTTTGAGTAACTATGAATTTGAGCAAAGTGCCGTTTCTATTTTATGGGGTACGATCCCTCTTAATTTCTATGCAATTATTGCCCTAGTCATAGTGTTATATACGATATTAGCAGACAAAGTACATGGACCAATGAAGGACGCAGAACAAGAATTAGTGAAGTTAGAAGGGGAACAAAGTGCGGTTTGTGCTACTAAAGCACGATTCATGTTGTTGCCTTTGGCAAGTATGATTTTATCCATGATTGGTTTTATGTTGTGGACGGGAAATGGTGACTTGGCCAGCGGAGACGGCAGTAAATCTGTTCTTTATGCAACCTTGTTTGCATGTTTTGTCGCCTATATTTTAATGTTAAGTTCAAAACAATACTCTCATAAAGAATTGGTCGATACAGGCTTTAAAGGTATGGGAGAAATTTTACCTTTGGTGACAATAGTTTTGTTTTCATTGACCCTGGGAGCGAGTTTAAAAGAACTCGGCACGGGGCTTTTTGTCGCTGGAATGGTCGGTGATTATTTACCTATTAGTTTAATTGTACCTGTGTTGTTTTTAGCAGGAGCAATGATGTCTTTTAGTACAGGTACCTCTTGGGGCACTTTCGCGATACTTATTCCTATAGGTGTTCCACTAATCCAAACTATTGGGTTGCCACCATCACTGGTGATAGCCGCTATTTTAGGAGGTGGAGTGTTTGGTGATCATTGTTCACCTATTTCTGATACCACGGCCGTTTCTTCTATTGCATCAGGTTGTGATTTATTGACTCATGTACGCACACAAATGCCTTATGCACTGTTCGGTGGCGGCTTGGCTTTTGTCGGATATTTTATCGCAAGTTTAGTAATGATTTAAATGTAAAGGAAAGAATAATGAAGCCAATGAGAACAATAGGAAACAAATTTGGGGGGCGGGTCTTTCTTTCGTTAATAAGCATTGGTTTTTTAGCCTGCTCTCAGCAAGTTGAGCAAACGCAACAGAGCGCTCTTCCTACAGCAAAACAGGCTGCTGTTGCTATGCCTGATAGTTACAGTGCAGATGTTGCGAAAGCGGTTTTACAAAAAGGTGGGAATGCCGTCGATGCTGCCATTGCAGCGCAATTTGTTTTAGCTGTGACCTTGCCTGAAGCTGGCAACATAGGTGGCGGCGGGTTTATGTTGGTATATAAAGATAAAAAAAGTGATTTTATCGATTACCGCGAACAAGCGCCATTGTCTGCTCATAGAGATATGTATTTGGACGAAAAAGGCGACGTTATTCCCTACCAGTCAGTCATAGGTATTTTGTCATCTGGTGTACCAGGTACCGTAGCAGGTATGTGGTTAGCCCATGAAAAGCATGGCAGTTTACCTTGGAAAGAATTAGTTCAACCCTCAGTAACATTGGCAGAACAAGGATTTAAGGTTCATCCCAAACTAGCTTCATCTATTAAAAGACATATTGCTAGATTAGAAAAGCGTGGCTTTGAAGTTAATTTCAAAGACTATTTCGCAGCAGCAAAAGCGGATGAAGTATTTCAGCAATTAGAATTAGCAGACACGTTGAAGCGTATCCGAGATCAAGGGCGTGATGGTTTCTATAAAGGTGAAACTGCTAAAATAATTAGTGATTTTATGCGTCAAGAAAAGGGTTTGGTAACGGAATTAGACCTATTGTCTTATGAAGCCAAAACTCGCCCGCCTTTGGATGCTCAATGGCGGGATTATCAATTGCTTACATCACCTCCGCCGAGCTCTGGTGGCATCGCTATTATTCAATGGTTGAAAATGTATGACTTGTTATCTCAAGAGCGAGACAACCTTACTCACAACTCTGCTGCATACCTACATTTATTGGCAGAAATTGGCAAGCGGGTGTTTGCGGATCGCGCTGAATATCTGGGTGATCCTGATTTTGTTGACGTGCCTATTCAAAACTTAATTGCAGATAAATATCTAACAATGCGCAGTCAAACAGTATTGAAAGATAAAATTTCAGCGACTGAACTAGTCAAGCCTGGGCTAAAAGAAAGCGAAGAAACCACACATTTCTCAGTCATGGATAAATGGGGCAATGCAGTGTCGAATACCACCACTATTAATCTTGGGTATGGTAGCAGTGTAGTCGTTGAGGGAGCAGGATTTTTATTGAATGATGAAATGGATGACTTTAGTTCAAAACCTGGAGTAGCCAATGTGTTTGGTGCAGTGGGTGGTGAAGCCAACGAAATACAGCCCAAAAAACGTATGTTGTCATCAATGACTCCGAGTATGGTTTTAAAAGACGGTGAAGTTGTATTTGTAACAGGATCGCCAGGCGGAACGACTATTATAAGTTCGGTTTATTTATCTATTCTGAATGCTTTGGAGTTTTCAATGAGCGCTCAAGACATAGTCAACAAACCTAGATTCCATCATCAATTATTACCTAAAGATGTCATTCGTTACCATGACGGAATAGATCCTGCTGTGATTAATGAATTAGAACAAATGGGGTACACCATGAGTAAGCGTCGTTTTGGTGACATGCACGTTATCCTAAATAAAGACGGAAAAATTGATGCAGCATCAGAAGCGAATGGACGCGGTAAATCAATAATATTTTAATTGCCAAGGGACGCTTTTTAGTTGGTTCTGGAAAGCTTAAAATTTAGTTAAATTGATCACTAATTGGCGATTTTATTAACTGAGTAATTTAATTGATTACGTAACTAGTTGAAAATATTAATTATAATATTTGGCCTTAGATTTGCTCTATATAAATAAAATATAATCCAAGTTGTATAGTATTTATTAAAATGGAGTAGGGCATGTCTAACAAAAAGTTATTTTGGGTAGCGTTTTTTATTTTGTCATGTTGCGAATTTGGTCAAGTTGCTTATTCAAAAAACATGTCCACTAGTACTATTGAATTCAAACCTAGTGTCACAATGTTGCAGTGCCATGATGAAAAAGCTTCAGGTGGTTTTCAGGAGTTAGATACAAGATTAGCGAGTCATGTATTGCCTCGTTAAAGATTATGGTTGTTTTTACCTATAGTGAATGAAATTTACCTTTTTATTTGTTTTTAGCGAATTAATCTGGAAAAAAACAGTGGTAACAATTAAGGTTACCGAATATGAAGCACATTCGACTTTCTCCATCCCTCTTTTTTCTTAAAAGCTCGTTTATTGGGTTGTTTTTTGTTGCCTACACACAAAGTGTTTTAGCTGACAAAGTAGACGACTTTATTCAAAATATTCAGGTTTCTACCTATAACTGTCCTGATGATAAATTTATACCGCAAGTGGATGAATATATAAAACGGCAAAGTGTTTTTCCACAACAGCTAATCAAGATAAAAGTGCATAAAGCGCAATGGCTGATTTGTGTAGGTAAAAATGACCAAGCACAAACTATGCTCGAAAACCTGTTATTAGATCCCGTGATGAATAAAAGTTCTCGGAGTTTTGCCAGTGTGCATTATCAATTGGGTTATATTTTTGATGTTCAGGAAAAACCTGAGAAATGTGATTATTATCGTCAATCGGAACAACTGGCCAAAGGTAAATTCAATGATATTCATTTAAGCTCGCAACTTGGCCTTATCACCGTTTGTGAACAAGATAAGCAAGATATTGGAGTTAAACTTGGGCGTTTATTTGCGTTGCTTAAATCCTATTCTGATAGTTCCGATTTGGAATCCTTAGCTCATATTCATAATAATATCGGCTTGTTGTATGGCTCAATTGGTCAGCGAGCACTTGCAGCCGAACAGTATGAAAAGACCTATGAAATTGGTTTAAATGTTTATGAAGAGAAAAATCAACTTGCGCCTTTGATCAGTCTTATTACGGCATACACTGGAAGTGGTGATTATGAAAAGGCTAACTTGATGATTGAGGAGTTGGGAAGGCGTAACCTGAAAGTAAATACCCCTTTAACGAATAGTTGGTATCATTTTGCCCTAAGCCGCCAAGCTTATCGCACCGAAGACTATGAGGCTTTGCGAAAGAGTTTGCGGAGCTGGGACGTTTTTCTAGAGCAAATTTCTAACCAAACTATGGATATGTTATTCGATTGGTATGTTGCTGCGCTGTGTTTACATGATGAAGACAAATCTTGTGTTAGCGATTATTTACAAAGTCAAAATAATGATAATCTAACTATTCCATCAAGGTTATCTAAGCACCTTTATTACACCAGTTTTTTGGTTAAAGCTCACTTGTTTTTAGGAAATGTTAAAGCGGCTAAAATTAGTTTTGATAATTACTCAGCCATTGCTTTGGATAAAATTAAAAATCAGCAGACGTCAGCTCGTGTATTGGGCGTGGCCAACTTACACAATGAAATTAGTGGTCTAGAAACAAATTTGGCAGAAGCCGAAGAGCAACGCTTGCAAGTGATTTTATTGGTGTTAATGACTATTTGTTGTTTGATATTTTTAGGTTACTTTACTTTTGGTAGACGCTATCTGCGAAAGTTAGCCACTGACCCACTCACTGGGTTGTCAAATGAACATTCTGTCGTGACTCAAATTAAGAAAGTAATAGCACCAATAGATGAAAAGGTTAACGCCCTGGCTCTTATCGATATAAGTAACTTTACTGCAGTTAATGCAGAGCACGGATACAAGGCTGGTGAATTAGCCATAAGACAAGTTGCTGAATGTTTAAAACAAGTAACCAGAGAAAAAGACATAGTGGGTCGTGTTGGCGCGGACCAATTTATTGTCTGTTTAGTGAATATTGAAAATGACATTGCAGAAGAGCTATTTTCAAGAGTTCAAAATGCCTTGACAGGTATAAATTTTAAGGTTGGCAGTGGAGAGAAAGTTGATGTTTGCGCTAATATGCACGTATATACTTCGGTTACCAGTCTAGCTGATGCAGATGATGTTTTAGCTGAAATTCGCAGTGTTTTACGTAAGACCTAAGCCATTTCTATTCCAAATACTTATAAGTTTGTAATACAGTATCAATGAAAATATTACTGCCCCTAAAATACTACGATGAAGCTGGCAGAGTTAAACCCGCTGTGGCTCTATATATTTGTATTGCGTTTCTATGCCGAAGTTTGCTGGTACTAATTGGTTCTGTTTCTGTTCGAGAAAATGGTGAGCAGTTATTAGCATTGTTTTATCCCGATAATCAGTACCTTTATATCAGTCTCGCTATCTCTTTTCCGGCTTTTGTAAGCTTGTTGCTTTTGGGGTTTAGAGAAAAAATTTGGAACGCAGATAGATATTGGATGTTCTCATATATTAAACCGTTACTAATTTTTTCTGTACTAGCTGATCTAGGTTTACATATTATGCTAGCTAGCATGAAATATTGGCAATTTTCTTGGGTCATTGCCTTTACATTGATACTTGATTCGCTATTTTTTTATTTTTTACTAAAAGACAAACATACTCAACTAATGCTAAAAGACTGGAAAAAAATTATTCAAACGCCACCAAAAAAACCGTTGATTTAAACACAGGGAATCTGAGATTTATTGTAAGTTATTTGCCAGAGCTTGGTCGTAATAACTCCTAACACTTATTTGACTGTCGTTTACCAAGCGTTGGTAGCATATGCCAGCAAATGCGTAAGTGAAGCCAGCATAATTCAATACAACATAAGGGGCATCAGGATCTGATTCGTCATATGCCCAGTTACCCCCTACCTTTTTACGAAATATTTCGCCTACGTAAGCCCCATAAATATTGCAAATGGTGAACACCGCATTTGCTTCTAAAGCTTGATCTTTATATCGCCCTAACCAGCTTAAAATAACATCATCGACTAAATCGATACTTTGATCGGAGCCATCTAAGGTAAGGTTAAATTCTTCTTCTGTGGTGGTAACCGCATTTTGTGCGCTATCTATCATTAAATCTGTTAGTTCTGCAGATGTCATTTGCATGTTTTATCTCAGTTTGCTTTCTATATGACTATTGTGTTGCTAATTACCCAATTTGTCGATTAGAAATGTAATTTACATACAGTGATGTTTGTTTTGATACGTTGATCTGTTGGCTGTTAACTTCGTATAACAATAGTAAGTCTAAACATCGGTGTTTTAATTTTTGAAGTATAATTTTGTTTTACCATTATCAGCTCTCATTGCAATAGGACTGTTGTCAATTTTAGTATCCTATGGGGTTATCCCTTCTGGTTTTGAACAATTACAGAGCTTACAAACTACTTTTAAAGAATATTTTTATTTACTTATTTTGTTGATCATCTTGTTGGAATCAGTTGTCTATGTTGGATTTTATTTTCCAGGACAGTTTTTTGCTGTAGTGCTGGTAGTTCTATCTAAACCCGAACCGCAGGATATCTTCTATTTGACTTTAGCCATGGTAATAGCTGCAACTTTAGGCTCATGTTTTAACTATTTTCTCGGTAGTAAGTTTGGAGATGTAAAGACAACCCAAGCAAAGTTATCTGTTAAAAGCTTGTTAGTTGCCATGATCCACATTAATTCTTTGGCATTTTTTATGTTTGCACAGGGAGCCAATCAGCAATCAGCAAAAGTGGTGCTCTGGGCAGGACTTCTTAATTTGCCATATTATTTGTTGCTTATTTGGGGAACGTCAGTACTAAGTGAACAAGTCATGCAGATGGCAGAAAACACCTGGTTTTTAGCCATAGCAATTTGTATTTGGCTTAGTATTGCAATATTTATAGACTACAAAAAGACTAAAACAGCGAGTTAAGGATTAGTCTTTTTTTGATTATGTTTACTGATCAACTTGTCTATTACCCTTGCTGTTGCTACAAAACCAAAGGTAGCTGTAACAGCAACTGCTGCGCCAAAGCCAGTGTTGCAATCTAATTTTACACTTCCATCTGTGAGCGTTTTTTTCATACACACACTACCATCCGCTTGTGGGTAACGAAGTTGTTCAGTTGAAAAAACACAATCAATGCCAAAACGACGTTTAGGGTTGTTGCTGAAGTTATAAAATCTACGAAGTTCTGAACGTAATTTTGATGCCAAAGGATCCTGGATGGTTTTACTCAAATCAGTGACGGCTACTTGAGTGGGATCGATCTGTCCGCCAGCACCACCAATAGTAATGATGGAGATCTTATGACGCTTACAATGAGCTATCATGGCCGCTTTTGCTTTAATGCTATCGGTAGCATCAACAACATAATCATAGGTGTTATTGATTAAATCTGCGACATTGTCGGGGGTGACGAAGTCTTCAACTATTGAAACCTGACAAACTGGACTTATTTGCGAAATTCGCTTGGCCATGGCTTCGACTTTAGCCTCACCAACAGTATTCTGAAGTGCATGGATTTGCCTGTTGGTGTTGGTAACACAGATGTCATCTAAATCAATCAAAGTAATGTGCCCAAGAGCGGTTCTAGCTAAACCCTCAGCCACCCAGGATCCTACGCCTCCTATGCCGACTACACACACATGTGATTGGCTTAATATATCGGTGCCAGATAAGCCATATAGCCGCTGGGTGCCTCCAAATCGTTGCTTAGATACTTGTTGCTGATCCATAAACTCACATTACTAATACATTTAATTCTGATGGGCATTGTATCAGCGCTGCGGTATATAACTCCAATGGAGTCTGATCACTTTCTAAGATTACTTCATTTTACTGAATTAACAATAAAGTTACTTTGTTTGTTGTTCTTGATTGAATAAGCCATCAAGCTTTAATACTATTGATATATATATATATTCTCAACAATGTTGTTGTTTGTAGAAATAAGAATAATCAAAAAGGAATGTGTGATGAAACCTGTCGTTTTAGCTGGTGGAAGTGGTAGCCGTTTATGGCCGAAATCAAGAGCTGCTTTACCTAAGCAGTTTCTAAGTCTGACAAGTGATTTGACCATGTTGCAAGACACAATCGCAAGACTAGCCGGCACCGATGCGGATCAACCCATTGTTATTTGCAATGATGCTCATCGGTTTTTAGTCGCAGAACAACTACGTCAACAAGATATTCAGCATGGCGGTATTTTACTCGAACCAATGGGGCGTAATACCGCACCGGCTATTGCATTAGCTGCATTGCACGCATCATTAAATGGCGAAGATCCAATTTTACTAATTTTAGCTGCGGACCATTTAATTAATGACGCACCAGAATTTCATAAAGCCATCTCACAAGCAGAAGTGTTAGCTGAACAAGGCAAATTAGTCACTTTTGGTATTGTGCCTGATTCGGCTCATACCGGTTACGGTTACATAAAACGTGGTGACAAGGTCGCCAGTGTAGAAGTAGGTTTTGATGTGGCCAACTTTGTCGAAAAGCCAAATTTAGCTACTGCACAACAATATGTTGACTCTGGCGAGTTTTATTGGAACAGCGGCATGTTTATGTTTAAAGCCAGTCGTTACCTGCAAGAGCTTGAAAAATATGCGCCACAGATGCTGGAAATATGCAAAAAAGCCATCGCCTCAGAATCAACCGATTTAGAGTTTGTGCGAGTCGATGCTGATGTTTTTGTTTCTTGCCCAGATGATTCTATCGATTATGCGGTAATGGAAAAAACCGATTCTGCTTGTGTAGTTCCACTTGATGCGGGTTGGAGTGATGTAGGCAGTTGGTCTTCATTATGGGAAACTGCCAAACAAAAAGATGCGAATAATAACGTGGTGATTGGCGATGCTATTCTTGACGGTGTCAGCAACAGTTATATCAATTCTGAACAACGTCTTATATCTGTAGTGGGGTTAGATGATGTTGTGGTGGTCGAAACCAAAGATGCAGTGCTGGTGGCACACAAAGATAAAGTGCAAGACATCAAAAATGTGGTGAATCAACTTAAAGCAGAACATCGTCCAGAGTGGGAATTCCATCGGGAAGTCTTTAGACCTTGGGGCAGTTATGACTCTATTGATAACGGCGAACGTTTCCAAGTAAAACGCATTACAGTAAAACCTGGCGAAAAACTTTCAGTACAGATGCATCACCACAGAGCTGAGCATTGGATAGTGGTCTCAGGAACCGCAAAAGTCACTAATGGCGAAGAAACCTTGCTGCTATCAGAGAACCAATCAACTTATATTCCTATAGGTGTGGTGCATGCGCTGGAAAATCCGGGTCGTATTCCGCTGGAACTTATCGAAGTGCAATCAGGCTCCTATTTAGGTGAAGATGATATTGTGCGTTTTTCTGATCGATATGGTCGTATTGAAGCCAATTTGGCTAGTTGAAATTAGTCGCCAAATAAGAGAATTTATGAAGATTACATGTTTTAAAGCGTATGACATACGCGGTAAATTAATAGAACAACTTGATGAACCCGTGGCTTATCGCATCGGCCGTGCCTTTGCAGAATATATGCACGCTAAAAATGTAGTGGTAGGTGGAGACGTGAGGTTAACCTCAGCGCCGCTGAAATTGGCATTGTCGGCAGGTTTGATTGATGGCGGGGCAACAGTGACTGATTTAGGCATGACAGGCACTGAAGAAATTTATTTTGGTACAAAATATCTGGATATGGATGGCGGTATTGAAGTCACAGCCAGTCATAATCCTATTGATTATAATGGTATGAAATTAGTCAAAACTGACTCTAAACCCGTCAGTGGCGATACCGGTTTGTTTGCTATTCGCGATTTGGCAGAAACTTATACACAAGAGGACGTTCAAACTAGGCTTGAATTTTATTCGAATGGTTTAGTCAGTGAACAAAGATTTATTCAAGGTGAAGCTTCAGTTGACACCAATAAACTAAAGGCCACTGGACAATATAGCCTATTAGACAATATGCAGCCTTATGTGGCGCATATGTTGTCTTATATTGATATTGCTAACATCACGCCCATAAAGTTGGTTGTGAACGCTGGTAACGGTGCCGCGGGTGACGCATTAGATGCTATTCAAAGCGCGCTAGAAGCGGCTAATGTGCCAATTGAGTTTATAAAAGTACATCATCAACCCGATGGCACGTTCCCAAATGGTATTCCTAATCCTTTACTTCCAGAAAGTAGGGCGGATACTGCTAATGCTGTTATCGAAAATGCTGCGAATATGGGCATTGCTTGGGATGGAGATTTCGACCGCTGCTTCTTGTTTGATGAAAAGGGGGATTTTGTTGAAGGCTATTATATTGTTGGTTTGTTAGCTAAAGCCTTTTTGGATAAAAAACCCGGTTCAAAAATTATTTATGATCCTCGAGT
>ENA-OSET01005549-OSET01005549.1-sediment-metagenome-genome-assembly--contig:-NODE-5549-length-10602-cov-4.779857_pt1 | contig 10602 bp, 7 predicted proteins | sample MGYA00237882_ERZ534229 | MGnify/ENA primary metagenome ERZ534229 (study PRJEB26408, sample SAMN06266212) | sediment metagenome | isolation source: Hudson Canyon methane seep mesocosm | place: USA:Hudson...
GCATAGACTCCGATACTATTCATACCGACAGTCAAATTTATAATGCTCGATATGAAGACTTATTGAATGTTATTACTCAGTGTCCTGAACTCTCTCATAGAGTACTGCTTGTAGGTCATAATCCATCATTAGAAGAGTTAGTGGAATTTTTAGCTTCAAACTCAAACGAACATAATGGTCATTTATCTCCAGCAACACTGGTGCAGTTACAATCTGACAATGATTGGCAACAACTTCAATCTTCTTGTACAAACCTAGTATCAATCACTCATGCTAAAAATCTAGCTGATGATAATGAGTGAAGATCTTAGCAAGATTCTAAATTACAGTTTTGAAGTAGGAAAGTGATATGCAGCTATAAGATATAAAACGACAGCCAGCATTATCAGAACATTAAAACCAAACTGCATGGCAATAAGCGTTGCTAAGATAGCACTGATGACGGAAGCACAGCCATTGATACCCCAAGCCCAAGGTATCAGCTCAGGCATCGTTTGACTGAGCTTATCTAGTGCCAGAGGGAATGGCATACCCATAAAAAATCCTAGGGGTACGATTAATAATACTGAGCCTAGATAGCGTGCAATATCATTCTGAGAGAGTAAAAGTGAACTGATTTCCTCAAAGTTCATGCTGTAAATAATACTCAGTAGCGAAATCATGGCAACGGGTAGCATAATGATTATTTTATCTGCATAGTGGGATAATCGTTTCGAAAAATAACTACCCGCCCCTGCCGCTAGCAGAAAGGCACATAATACTGTTGTAATGGCATAAAGCGGATGGTGAAGGATGAGAATAAACTTCTGAATAAAGGCAATTTCAATAAATAAAAATGCCAAGCCTAAACAGAAAAAATACACTAAGACCTGCTTATAATTTTGCGTGTCTGTCTGAATGCCTAATTTATTTTTCCATAACCACAAAGGCAATACTATTAATATAAAACTCGCCACTATTGCCTGAGTCAATGCTGCTATAAGTAATAAGTAGCCACTTTCTAATAAAAAAAGCCCCCCACTGTCTAATAAAGAAATAATTTCGGGTAAGGTCTGCCATTTAAAAAACTGGGAGAAATAAGGTCTATCATCAGTTGCGGGTGTGATATTGAACTTATAGGCATCAATAAATTCATTCTGCTGTTTTCCTAATAATTGAGTGGCTGCCTGATATAAAAATGGCTGCTGCAGAATATTAAATTGATTAACTTCTTGTTCCGTTATACCCGGGTAATAAACCAAATCGAAATTACGGTCCTGACAAAATTGTTTTATGCGATTAATTTCATCTGTAGTGATACTGCCGTTCTTCACAAGTAACGTGCTGGTTTGCCAGCTACGTATAACAATAAGCTGTTGTGCTGGTTTAGCAATATTGTCTTTTTTAAGTACATTAATCACCATGGCTAGTAATTTAGGCATATCCCGTGGTGGAAGTTTTATCCAGCGAGTAAAACTCAAAAAGCCATCAGGATTTAAACGCTGTAAATATTGCCGAATAGCCTGTTCAGTATATAAATAATTCTCAGCCATAGAATGGAGACCTGCTACTGAACCAAATGAATCCATTAATGGGATTGAAACTAAATCATAGTTTTTATCGTTAGTTGAAACATAGCCTCGTGCTTCTGTTATATGGATATTTACTTCTGGACTAGAATAAATATGACCAGATAATTCTGAATATTGGTCCTGAACGAGATTGATAGTTTGTGCATTCATTTCCACGACATCTATCTGTTTAATATTGTGAAAACGGGCCTGTAAAACATCACTTCCTGTACCTGCACCTAAGATCAGGACGTCAGACAAGGAATGTAAATGGTATGGCAATGCTGAAGTCATCTGATCTAGATAAGATACGGTTTCAGGATCACCATCAAAAGCAGTAATAGCCGACATATTATCGCCATCAGTAAACACGGCAAGTTGCTCTGGTGGCTCAGTATCAGCCGTAATACTTAGTCCTGGTGCATGACGTAAAGGCAGTTTATTACTTTCGACAACGGTAATTAAACCCAAAGGGCTGGATTGCCGATCAATAATTTTAGTCTCAGGCATTGTGAGTAACTGACTTTGACTTTTATAGGGTGATATTTGTAGTGTTGTTAAACTTGGCAAAAACAGTATCGCTATGACTGCAATAACTAAAAAGGCGCTATTCCATTTTGTTTTATTAAGCTGCTGCCGATCAAAAGCATAGGTGGATACAGTAAGTGCGGCAAGCACCACAAGAAGGAGTAATACCGTTAGAATTTTTTCAGGAAAAAGCCCAAACAGTAACAAGATAATACCGACACTACCGATACCCGCACCCAATAAATCAGCCGCATAGAGAAACGACACATTCTCTTTATATTGATAAAAGGATAGACCAATCACATTAGCAGCAAAAAAGAACGGTAATGTCAGTACTAAATAAATAGCAAATAAATACAGTAACTGCCTTGGGTCCCACAGGATCTCCGCTGGGTTAAAAGGGACTTTCTGAGCAAGTAGAAAACAAGCAGGCATGGCAATGGCAAATAATAGTAGATTAGTCACAATAACGGTAGGGAAATGACGTTTCAGGCGGTGCCGATTCAATGCTATAAAAACACCACTAATCCCATAACCAAGCAATGCCAAACTGATTATCATGTAAGCAAAGTGATGCCATTGAACGATTGAAAATAAACGCATCAATAAAACTTCATATGCCAATGCCGATGCTGAAGTCAGTGATACCACTAACAAATAAGCCAACGGTAAACTGGCTTTCATTATTAGTGTTGCCCCGTCAACGGGACAAATTGCACAGGTAATATTTGTCGGGTAGTTACCCTATCATCAGTATTTTTTGTTACCAACACCAGATGTTGCACCATAAATTGCCCACCAACTGGAATGATCATGCGTCCTCCCGGTTTTAACTGTTTAACTAACGATGGGGGAATATGGCTTGCTGCAGCAGTAACAATGATGGCATCAAAAGGAGCGGCTTCTTTCCAGCCATAGTAACCATCACCTTGCCTAGTATTTACATCTGCATAGCCCGTACGTTGAAGATCAGTCGCAGCACGTTCAGCTAATTCGGGCACAATTTCAATGCTATAAACACGATCAACTAGTTCGGCTAAAACGGCTGCTTGATAAGCTGAACCAGTACCAATTTCTAGGACTCGATCAGTTTGTTCTAACTGCAATAAATCCGTCATGATGGCAACAATAGCGGGCTGTGAAATTGTCTGGCCATAACCAATGGGAAGTGGTCTATTCTTATAGGCCCAGCGACGCTGTTTGACAGGCACAAACTCATGCCGCGGTACTTTATAAATGGCATCAAGCACACGATTATCAAGTTGATCTTTTTCTAGAAAATCACTGCTTTTTTCAACATCGGATTTAATTTCTGCCACTAATACAGCGCGCTGCTGCTGAAAGCCATCGTCAGCATAGCTAAATTCAAGTAAGCCAAACAACATTAAAGTCACCATGCCAACTTGATAAATAGGATATTTTTTGATCATTTTAATACCCTTCTATTGAACAATAGAACTATCGTTAATCTACACTCATACTATAACCCCAAATCGCACAAGATTCATGGTAAGTGTTAAATTCAGGCTTGTTGAAAACTGAAACTTTGTACCTGATTAATGACTTGTTTATCAAGTGCTAGCATGATTAATCGATCCAGACCGAGCGCTACACCTGAACATTCTGGCAAACCATGCTTCATCGCTGCTAATAAGTTTTCATCCAGTGGGATTTCAGCTTTATTCTGCTGTTGGCGCTGTTGATTATCATCTTCAAAGCGTTGTCGTAACTCATCAGCATCTAACAGTTCGTTATAGCCGTTGGCGAGTTCTACCCCGTCAATATAAAGCTCAAATCGATCAGCAACTTGGTTACCATCTCTATCTGTTTTTATCTTGGCAAGTTGTGCTTGTGATGCCGGGAAGTCATAAATGAAAAGAGGCATATTCATAGCAGCGAGCCGTGGTTCTATGGCATAGCTCATCAGTAACTCTAACCAGCCATCGCGATCCATGTCTAAATCTTCAGGTAAGCCTTTTATTCGCTGTGTTGCACAGTGTTTAATGGCATCATCTGAGCAGGTGAAGATGTTAATTTTAAGATAAAACTCAAAAATAGACCGATAACTTAAGCGACAGATAGGATTAAAATCAAAGGCTTGCTGCAATAAGGCGTTCACTTCATCCATTAATTGATTCAATGTTAGCTCAGGTCGATACCATTCCAACATCGTGAATTCTGGGGAATGAAGTCTACCTTGTTCCCCATTACGAAATACACGGGCTATTTGATAGATTGAGCCCGATCCTGCTGCAAGCAGTCGTTTCATAGCAAACTCAGGTGAGGTTTGCAGATAATGAGTTTGTTTAGTCTGGCTGCCTATTGGTGTGTAGTTTGTCGTGAAACTATCCAAATAAGGCGCTGTAGGGGCTGTTTGTGACAATATCGGCGTTTCTACCTCCCATACATCACGCTCAGCAAAAAAAAGACGGACATCAGCTAAATACTGTGCCCGTCGTTTTAATGTTTCAATATTAGCTGTGGGTTGCCAATTTATTCCATCTAACTTCATTTTAATTTTCTCCGTCATCCCCACATATTACCCAGTTTAGCTGAGCACAAGTTTAAGCGGGGATCCATGGATTGTTTAAATATCCACTATCGTTGGATTCCCGCCTACGCGGGAATGACGACTAAAAAGTTTATTAACTTTTGGCGCGTTCTACGTATTCACCTGAACGTGTATCAATACGTAATAAATCACCAATATTCATAAATAATGGAACACGTACCACGGCACCTGTTTCCAAGGTTGCTGGTTTACCACCCGTTCCTGCAGTGTCACCTTTTAAACCAGGATCAGTATCTGTCACGGCTAAGTTAACAAAGTTCGGTGCAGTCACTAATAAAGGTGAGCCGTTCCATTGCGTTACAGTATAAACATACTGTTCTTTTAACCATTTTTTACAATCTTCAATCGCATTGGCATCAGCAGCATGTTGTTCAAATGTTTCTGGATCCATAAAGTACCAGAACTCACCATCTGTGTATGAATATTCTAGTTCAACTTCCATAACGTCAGCGCTTTCAACACTATCACCAGATTTAAAAGTACGTTCATTAACACGGCCCGTTTTTAAGTTACGGAATTTTACACGGTTAAATGCTTGGCCTTTACCTGGTTTTACTAACTCATTTTCGATGATGCTACATGGGTCGCCATCCAGCATAAATTTAAGTCCACCTTTAAATTGATTTGTACTAACACTTGCCATGGCAACCTCTTTTGAGAGACGATCAACGTCTAAATATAAAATTAAGCCGCTATGATACCGCAAACTCAGCTAACCGACACAAAACAAGCATGGCAAATTGCCTTAGCTAATGTTGTTAAAGACCCTCAAGAACTATTAAGTCAGTTAGGTTTAAGCGATAAACTAACTTCAATTCAAGGGGATATTGTCAAAAATTTTCCTTTACGTGTTCCTCAAAGCTATATTAATAAAATGCGCTTTGGCGATGTAAATGATCCATTACTTCGTCAGGTATTTCCCTTCATAGATGAAGCGGTTCAAGCAGAGGGATTTGTTAACGATCCTGTCGGTGACAATTTAGCGATTAGCGCGCCCGGGATTTTGCAAAAATATCATGGTCGAGCATTATTAGTAACAACGGGGGCTTGTGCTATTCATTGTCGCTATTGTTTCCGTCGTCACTTCCCTTATGGTGAGAGCAACCCATTAGCCAGTCAGTGGCAACAAACGATCAATGCGCTCAATGAAGATACTAGCTTAAATGAAGTTATTTTAAGTGGTGGTGATCCACTTGTACTCACTGATAAAAAGCTTGAAAGTATGGTGCAAGATCTAGAAAAAATTGCTCATCTTAAACGCTTACGAATTCATACTCGTTTACCGATTGTATTACCAGAGCGCATTGATCAGCATTTATTAAAATGGATAGAAGATACACACTTACAGGTCATTGTGGTGATTCATGCAAATCATGCCAATGAAATTGATGATGATGTTGCCAATGCATTAGCTAAACTAAAAGCAGCTGGCTGCCAATTGCTCAACCAAACGGTATTACTTAAAGGTGTTAATAACAGTGCTGAAAGTTTAATTGCCCTGAGTGAGCGCCTAAGTGATGTTGATGTGATGCCTTATTATCTGCATCTACTTGATCCTGTTGCAGGTGCCAGTCACTTTGATGTGCCAGACCAAGTTGGAATTGATTTGATCGATGCAATTAGAAAGAAATTACCTGGCTACCTTGTGCCTCGATTAGTTCGAGAGCAACAAGGAGAAGCCAGTAAAACAGCCATTAGTTAGGCTGGGCTCGGGATATTTCTTAATTCGTCATTCCCGCATGTTTCTAGCGGGGATCTAGTGTTTATAAGATAGACTTCAGCTTATTTAAGCACGATCGGCAACGGCAACGTAGTCTCGTTCTTCACTACCTGTATAAATTTGTGTTGGACGATAAATACGGTTATTTGAAATCTGTTCACGCCAATGCGCTAACCAACCCGCTGAACGTGCCACAGCAAATAGAGCCGTAAATTGATCGGCAGGAATACCCATTTCGGCATATAAAATACCAGAGTAGAAATCAACGTTAGGATAAACACCTTTATGGCCTAATCTATCAACACAGATTTCTTCAACACGCATGGCTGTTTCGAATGTCGAATCTAAGCTACTGCCGCGATCTTCTATCAACTCGGCAACCAATTTATGTAAGATCGTTGCGCGTGGATCTTTCACCTTATATTCACGATGACCCATGCCCCAAATAACATCTTTATTAGCCAATGCATTATCAATCCATTTCTCAGCATTATCTGCACTGCCAATTTCTTTCAGCATATCTACTACGCGAGAGTTTGCACCACCGTGTAATGGACCTGACAAGGTACCAATTGCACCAGAAATAACACTGTAAGGTGTTGCTAATGTTGAACCAGAGACTAAAGCAGAGAATGTAGAAGCATTTAGGGTATGTTCAGCATGAAGAATCAAGCAAACATCCATAATTTTAGCCATTAATGGATCAGGCTCTTTACCTGTAAACATGTATAAAAGATTTTCAGCGACCGATAAATCTTCACGGGGCTCAATAGGATCGTAACCCTGACGCATATGTTCCCACATGGCCACTAATGGTGCCATTGACGCAATTATATTAACCGTCATATTACGCACGTAATTTAAATCTTCACATGCATCTCCGCTTGTAAGACATTCATTACCTGGATAGAACATACCGAGACTAGATACAGCAGTTTGCAACATATCCATCGGATGACCTGTTGCAGGGAAATGGCGCATCATTTCACGAATATGATATTTAATACGATATTGGCCGCGTAACTGGCTGGTAAACTCAGCTAACTCAGTGGCAGTAGGTAACTCACCACGAAGTAATAATAATGTGGTTTCTTCGAAGCTACTATTCTCAGCCAAGGTTTCTAACGAATACCCTCGGTATGATAATAATCCCTTCTCACCATCAATAAACGATATGGCTGACTTTGTTGCAGCAACGCCTTCTAGTCCTGGCAGAAAATCACTCATTACAACCTCTATGTATTATCAATTATATTTAGCAAATCGCCGAATTATTAGACTAGGCGATATATCAAAAGAGAGATCATAACAGATCTGGTTATTTTGCCCACGCTGGAATCAAGAACTCTTGTTTAGGGTCAACGCCTTCAAGATCGAAATCATCTGTCACCATGCAGAACTGAGAAAAACCTTCGCTATGCCAGACAACATTACCAAGCGTCACTCCTAACGCTTCACCTTTATGGTCTAACATTAATTCATCGCCTGTTTTGAACTCAGCACTTGGCAACAAAATGGTATCTCCATACTCACCTTCTGCCATCCATAAAGCGTTAATAATCATATCATCGCCAGCCATACTCTCACGGCTAACCGTCACTTGATCTACATGGGCAGATAATAAATATAAACCCACTTCAAGCTTTTTATTGTGCAATGTCATCCAACGGATAATACCTAATGTCCATGTCTCAGGGTCAAAGCCACGAATAAACATCAACTCGCCAATATAAAGGCCCGTAGCATGAAGATGGCTACAGCTTAAGCAAACACCTCGTTCACTCTCATTTTCAATATTAAAAACATGTCGTCTAACCTCAGCGCCTTTCGCTTCTTCCATCGCTGCAAGCTCTGATTCTGAGCGTTGTTGCGGTGATAATTCCGGAGAATAGAAATGTAGCGTATCCCAATCACTATCAGCATTATCATTTAGTACTAATTCTTCTGCTTCTTCATCAATTTGAATTTCAGGAATAGGAGAATCTGACTCATCAATTAATGATGTAATATGCCCTAAAAATACATCAATATTTTGTAATCCAATGACAACTTCAACATGCTCACCTTGGTTGTACAGCCGCTCTTCTGAACGTTGTTTTGTGCTAGCTAATTTACTAATCACTTCATTGAGTAATTTTTTGGACATGCCCTTATAACTAGCAGACTTAGGGGAGTTACCAGTTTCTAACCAACCCTTCAAATTAATGAGTAACTCAGAACTATCAATCAGAAACTTATCTTCCGATTGAAGTACTGACTCTTGGAATTCAGGACCTCGATCTTGCTTTAGATTAAGCACGTTAACAGCTCTTTTAGCCTCATTGATATTAATCAGTTTCATACCGTGTAACCAAGGCAACATTCCAAAATAAATTTGCTCTATTTCAGCACTTCGCAAGCTATAGGGAGACACCAAGGACAATAATAATATTCGATTATAAATAATATCTATATTGCCTTTGTTATAACCAAGAAAAGCAAACTCATCTTTCACTTTCTTTGTATTAAATTTTAATTTCCGTGCATAAGCATAAGTGGCATTAAATTCTTGCCATACAGAATCAGGCACTGCAGTAGACAATAAATATGACAAGCAGATTTTCTCGCCAAGATAATATGTAGTTCGCTCTACCAATAAAACATATTGACTGCGACTAAATAAACTTGGATTCTTTTCAGCTAAACTAAATAATAGATGTTGATAGCCCGTTGCCATCTCAGCCATCAGAACATTAATAAGCCATTGAATTTCTTTAGATTCTGTCGACAAGCTAAGGTTAGAACCACGAAAACGTTTTGTTAATGATTGATAAATATGAGCAACAAGAGGACGAAGTTGCTCCAGCATATTAAAACGATGTTTATCTGATAATCTCACCCGGTTAAGATCTTGGACATACTTAGGAATTTGGTATGCGAGTTGATTAAGATTCAAGATCGGCAACTCTGACAACCATTTTTCTAGCTGACTGGGCGTTAAAGGAATATCTGAGGCAGTTGTGTGCTCTATATCTGGAAGTTGATAACCCAACTCAGCTTGACCATCAAATTTCATTCATCATTCCTTTATCATTCTCATTTCAACATATCTGCCCAAATGTTCTTAGCCCAAGCATTTGCATATGCCCCTTCAAGGCTACTTGCTTGAGCAGAAACGCCGCCACCTGGCATTGGTACCATTTGTTTTTGCTGAGCATTATACCGATAAACTGCTGCCACATGACCTGCTTGTTGGTCACTAATAAAGCTATAGCAGGTATTACTAAATACAGGCTCTTGCTCTGGTTCCTGATCAACTAATAAAGCCACAATTGCGGCAGCACAGACTTTTGCTTGTGCATTTGCCATATGACCAGACTTTGGTAGTTTCGCGTGAACAGCATCACCAATGACATGTACATTCTTTTTCTCTGTCGACTCGTAAGTTAGAAAATCGACCAAACACCAACGTTTATCCACATTTATAACGCCCGCCATCTCAGCCACTTTACCTGCTTTTTGAGGCGGAATAACATTCAATACATCTGCTGAATAGCCATCAAACTCAGTTTCACCTTCACTCCTTAAGCTAAAAATTTCAATATTGGTTCCATTTTGGAATTGATGACCTGCTCTGAATGATGAATTGGCATTGTGGTAGGCATCGTTGTCTGGCTCAGTAGCAAAGCAGCCGATGAACAAACTACCACTTCTACCATCACAGCTATTAAATCCACCGGTTTCAGTATAAGCAAGGTTCAAATTAAACCAATTATCAGTATTACCTCCTGATATGCCAAAAGAAGTCTTAGTTGTACTATGTGTACCAAAACCAATAGAAATGCTTGGTGTTAGTTTATTACTGCCTTTCTTTGTGAAGATTTGAATGGTACCACCTATAGATTCTGATCCATATAGAGTGGATTGTGCGCCTCTAACCAATTCGATTCTTTCGATTTGATTAAGAGGTATATGCTCAAGTTGAGGGGCTCCAAATTCATTAGTAGCTAGTTTTACTCCATTCAATAATATTTGAGTATGGTTAGATTCTGTACCACGTAAAAAAAGTGAGGTTTGCTTTCCTAGTCCCCCAGAATTACTTATGACCACACCTGGAAGAGAATTAATTGCCTCAGCAAGTGTTTGGAAGTTGAAACGTTCAATATCCTCACGGGTAACAATGGATACGGATGAAAGTAGCTTCTCACTTGCTACGGGAGTCCGTGTGCTTGTTACTACCATTGTTTCAAGTT
>ENA-OSET01005550-OSET01005550.1-sediment-metagenome-genome-assembly--contig:-NODE-5550-length-10601-cov-11.661250_pt1 | contig 10601 bp, 6 predicted proteins | sample MGYA00237882_ERZ534229 | MGnify/ENA primary metagenome ERZ534229 (study PRJEB26408, sample SAMN06266212) | sediment metagenome | isolation source: Hudson Canyon methane seep mesocosm | place...
TAATTTCATCCAGTCCATCATCGGCATGAACAACAAGTACGTGCTGGCTGCCTAGCTCTTTTAATACATGCGCCATCGGTTCTACCCATTTTTTGTCATAGACACCAAGCACTTGATGGCTTGCTTGGGCTGGGTTCGTTAAAGGACCTAGTAAATTAAATAGGGTCCGAACGCCCATTTCACGTCGAGGGCCAATGGCAAACTTCATTGCATTATGATGTTTTTGGGCAAACATAAAGCCAACGCCGACGGTATCGACACAGTGTTTAACTTGTTCTGGTGTGATTTCTAAATTTACGCCAGCAGCTTCTAAAACGTCTGCACTACCAGAACTGCTACTGATTGAACGGTTACCATGCTTAGCCACTTTTGCACCAGCAGCAGCAACGACAAAGGCACTTGCTGTTGATACATTAAAGGTGCTCGCACCATCACCACCGGTACCACAAGTATCAACGACATGATCACCAGAAATATCTACAGGAGTAGCTAGGCTACGCATTACTTTAGCGGCAGCAGCAATCTCTGTTGCCGTTTCGCCTTTCATTTGCAAACCGACTAAAAAACCACCAATTTGAGCCGATGTTGCTTCTCCCGTCATAATTTGTTGCATGATGGTAGACATCTCATCAAAGGATAAGTCATGGTGTTGAATGACAGCTTTAATTGCATCAGATAAGTTCATAAATAATCTCTAACGATCAAGAAAGTTTTTTAACAAGGCATGGCCCTGTTCAGTCAAGATTGATTCAGGGTGAAATTGAACGCCTTCAATAGGCAATGTTTTATGCTGTATTCCCATTATTTCATCCATACTGCCGTCTTCATTTTGAGTCCATGCTGTAATATCGAAACAGTCGGGTAGTGACTCTTCATTAATGACCAATGAATGGTAGCGAGTCGCAGTAACGGGATTGTTCAATCCTTTGAATACACTCGTATCATTATGATAAATTGGAGATGTTTTACCATGCATAATTTCACGGGCATGGATAATCTCACCGCCAAAGGCTTGGCCAATAGATTGATGTCCAAGACAGACACCTAAAATAGGTTTTCTACCTGCAAAGTGTTTAATAACTTCAAGAGATATACCGGCTTCATTTGGGGTGCAAGGGCCAGGTGAAATGACAATTCTTTCAGGATCTAAAGCTTCTATTTCATCAATAGTAATCTTGTCATTACGATGTACACTCACATCAGCACCTAATTCACCAAAATATTGAACTAGGTTGTAGGTGAATGAATCATAATTGTCGATCATTAAAAGCATATTTAAATCTTCAAAACGTTAATTTATATCAAATGAGTGAGAAGTAGCTATAACTTACAATGGCGAAGTAAATACCTAAGTTAATAATTAGTTCGTGTTTGATATTTCTTATAATGGGAAGGATTCTACCAAATAACGATCAGTGATAGATATTTATTATCTAAGTAATAGTTTAAAAGAGACCTTTGCACGAGTCGTCTTTTCTGCCATTCCTGCGTTAAAAATAGCCTCAAAATTCTCATTTACACCAGTAAACTGCGCTTTTTGGACTATTTTTGCCTTGTTGTGACAAAAAATACTTAGCGTGCAAAGGTCTCTAAAAATAAAAATGTATCGTAGTCGTTATGGTTATAATCAATTCGATAAAGTCTTAGTTGGAGTAATAGTAGTGATAAAACAAGCAAAAGTACGGTGGGGAATTCTTGGTGCTGCTCGTGTGAATGAGCGATTGTTACCTGCAATAGTTGAAGCTAACAATGCCAAGCTCGTCGCTATTGCCAGCAGGCGAGCAGGTGCTGCTGCAGAAGTTTTAGCTAAATATGCTCCAGATGAGATAGATGTACTGACTTTAGATGAACCTGATGCCTTATTAAACAATCCTGATATTGATGCTATTTATCTACCCATGGCAAATGAAGAGCATACTGAATGGGCATTAAAAGCGATAGCGCAAGGTAAACATGTCTTAATTGAAAAGCCGATGGCATTAAAGCTTGATGAGATTGAAGCTATTGAAGCGGCTGCGATCCAGCATAAAGTGATTGTGATGGAGGGCTTTATGTATGTATTTCATCCTCAACATGATGCGGTTCATCAGCTGATTGATTCTGGTGCTATCGGTGATATTCGCACTGTTAAAACTTGTTTTTCCTTTCCAATGAAACCAGCCAGATTGTACCGAGTTAACCGTGATATTGAACATGGAGGGGGGGCAATGTGGGATATTGGACCGTATGCTATTCATACAGCACGTAAGTGGTTTCAACATGAACCTAAATCTGTGATTGCTATGGCGAATATCAATGAACATGGTGCTGATATTAGTTTAAGCGGCACATTGGATTATGGTGATGGTAAATTTGCTCAATTTGATATGAGCTTTGAGCGCGCGCGCCGTAGTGAATATGAAATTATTGGCACACTAGGTGGTATTAAATGTGAAACCGTCTGGAATAATCCTGACGATACACCTAATATTTCATGGTGGACAGATGCAGGAGAACAGCACCAACTTGAATTAGAAACTGCAAATCACTTTGTGCTTGAAGTTGAACATTTCAGCGACTGCATCTTGAATGATAATACAGCTGCATTATCACTCAGTGATGCTAAGGCAAACTGCAAAACTATTGTGGCAGCTTTGCAGTCTGTAGTAACCGGGACAAATATTAAAATTGATTAGGTGGCTTTTATTCTGATTCAACGACAGGATCGCTGGCATTAAAGCTTTCTATAAATGCAGTTAGTTTTTCCTGTACGAGGTCATAAGTACTATCGATGTTGGTAGCAATATCACCTTCTAAAACACTTAGGCCAGATAAAATATCACGGGCTTCGCTGAAACCTTGATCAATACCACCACTAATCAATGCTGTGAAATTGCTTACCGCATCCTCTTGGGATAATTCTGGATGTTGCTGCTGATAAGAACTGAAAAATGCAGTGCTTAATGAAACGATACGTTCGGCAGTTGCGTCTGGACTGACATCTAAACCAGAGTCATAGGCTGTTTGAATCGCATTGTCACCAAGCGTTTCTTTTAAAGCATCGTTGATACCTTCTAAAGCTGTTTTCAATACTAAGGCTTGTGGCGAGTCGCTTGCGCTGACATTGATTGTGGACTCTAAAATGGCGGCGTTAAGTTGTTTTTTAGATTCATTTCTTTGGTGAGCGAGGTTTGATATTTCTAACCCAGCAGGACCATTCGTTTTTTTATCATCATCTTTGGCGATGGTATGTACTTGTTGACTAAATGTTTGTGTGCTTTGAATAGCCATTTTTATCTCCTAGGTTTTAGAGAACAGAATCTAACTTAACTTTGTATCGGCAAGATATAAAATAACTTAAATTTATGATGTCTTTGCATGAACATAGCTGCGAAATTTCCCAATATAATTTTTAAGTGACACCTTGAAGTATTCTTCCTCTGCCCCAATGTGCTGGTTTTAGATAAAAATAAGCCGGTTGGAGGCATGATTTAATGAGTGTTGATGCACATAAGGAAACGCTAGGTTTTCAAACAGAAGTTTCACAATTACTGGATCTGATGATCCACTCTTTATATAGCAACAAAGAAATCTTCATGCGTGAACTGGTTTCTAATGCCTCTGATGCCTCTGATAAGTTACGTTTTGAAGCATTATCAGACGATGCGTTGTATGAAGATGATGCAGAGTTAAAAATTCATGTTGCATTTGATAAGGATGCAAAAACAATCACGATTACTGATAACGGTATTGGTATGAACCGTGAGGAAGTGATTGCTAATATCGGTACGATTGCAAATTCTGGTACTAAAAAATTCTTCGATAATATGACCGGTGATCAAACTAAAGATTCACAATTAATTGGTCAATTTGGTGTTGGTTTTTATTCTGCATTTATTGTTGCTGATAAAGTGACTTTGAAAACGCGTCGTGCCGGTTTAACGTCTGAGCATGGTGTGCAGTGGGAATCAGCAGGTAAAGGTGACTTTACTATCGAAACAATCGATATGCCTGCTCGTGGAACAGAAATTACGCTACATCTTCGTGAAGACCAAGATGAGTTTTTAAGCGGCTGGCGTTTGCGTAACTGTATTACTAAATATTCTGATCACATCAATTTACCTATCATGATGGCAAAAGAGCCTGTGCCAAATGAAGAGGGTGAGGTTGATGAATCAGTTGTATTAGAAGATGAAACAGTTAACAAAGCAACGGCATTATGGACTTTATCTAAGAACGATATTAAAGATGAAGAATACACTGAGTTTTACAAACAAATCGCTCATGATTACCAAGATCCATTAAGCTGGAGTCATAATAAGGTTGAAGGTAAAACTGAATACACATCACTGTTATACATTCCTTCAAAAGCACCGTTTGACTTATATGACCAAGATCGTTCACAAGGTCTTAAACTGTATGTAAAACGTGTCTTTATTATGGAAGATGCGGATCAGTTAATGCCACGTTACCTGCGTTTTATTCGCGGTGTGATTGATACCAATGACTTACCATTAAATGTCTCACGTGAAATTCTACAGGGCAGTAAAGTCATTGATAGCATTCGTGCGGCATCAGTGAAGAAAGTGTTAAGTGAACTGTCTAAAATGGCTAAGAATGATGCTGAAAAATATGCAACATTCTGGAAAGAGTTTGGCCAAGTTATTAAAGAAGGCCCCGGTGAAGACTTTGCAAACAAAGATGCATTGGCTAAATTACTACGTTTTTCTTCGACTGAAACGGGTAGCGAAGATCAAACTGTGTCATTGGCTGAATACGTTGAGCGTATGGTCGACAAGCAAGATAAAATCTATTACATCACTGCAGAAAGTTTTGCTGCAGCAAAAAATAGCCCACATCTTGAAGTATTCCGTAAAAAGGGTATCGAGGTCTTATTGCTAGCAGACCGTGTTGATGAATGGATGACTAATTCATTAACAGAATTTGATGGCAAACAACTTCAATCCGTTGCTAAAGGTGATTTAGATCTTGGTGAGCTTGAAGATGAAGCTGAGAAAAAAGCACAAGAAGAAACAGATAAAAACTTTGAAGACTTAGTTGAACGTGTGAAAGCAACCTTAGGTGATAAAGTAAAAGATGTACGTATCACACATCGTTTAACGGATTCTCCTGCATGTTTAGTTGCAGATAGTAATGATATGAGTGCTAACCTTGAGCGTATGCTTAAAGCGGCAGGTCAAGAAGTGGGTGGTACAAAGCCTATCTTTGAGTTGAACCCAGAGCATCCAATGGTTGAACGTTTAAAAGCAGAATCGGATGATAGCCAATTTAATGATTGGTCATCGATCTTGTTTGATCAAGCATTATTAGCTGAAGGTGGTTCTTTAGAAGATCCTGCAAGCTATGTTAAACGTTTAAATGAGTTGTTATTAACATTAACTAAATAGTCTTTAATACTTGAAATGTAGGTCGGTATTTTAATCCGACATGTTGGACTAAAGTCCAACCTACGCAGGTAATAATGTAAAATGCTGGGTAGTGATCTATCCAGCATTTTTTTTGGAAAATTTTTATGAACGATACAACATCTGATACTGCTGAGTTTCAGTCTGATAATTTACAACGATTTATTTTTGATAATGCCCCTGTTCGTGGTGAATGGGTTCATTTGTCGGAAAGCTGGCAGCATGTAATTCAACGACGTGACTACCCACCTGCAATACGTAACCTTCTTGGGGAAATGATGGCAGCAGCGGCATTATTAGCCGCGACGGTAAAAATTAAAGGGCGTTTAGTTTTACAAATAAAATCAGCAGGCCCTGTGAGCTTAATGATGGTCGAATGTACCAGTGAAAACACCTTGCGTGCCTTTGCACAATGGGATGGGCATATTACTGATGATGCAAGCTTAGTTGAAATGACGAGTGAAGGCGCATTAGCAATTACTATTGATGCGGAAGGATCTAAACAACCTTATCAAGGTGTTGTCAGCCTTCAAGGTGATTCGATCGCGGATGTATTAGAAACGTATTTCAAGCAATCTGAACAATTAGAAACACGAATTTGGCTCGCTGCAGATTCTAATGTGGTTTCAGGTTTGTTTTTACAACAGTTGCCTGGAGAAAAAGAAGATAAAGAACTTGATGATGAACACTGGTCTCGTTTAAGTCAGTTAGCAGCAACGATTACAACAACCGAATTGTTAGAACTAGGAGCGGGTACACTATTACACCGCTTATTTCATGAAGAAGAATGTCGCTTACTTTCAGTAACCGATCTGAATTTTGCGTGTGCCTGCTCAAGAGAACGCGTTGCTGAGACGATCAATTTATTGGGGCAAGAAGATGCCTTTGATTTACTTGAGGAACAGGGGAAGATTGAAGTAGCCTGTGAGTTTTGTAATGAACACTATTATTTTGATAAAGCAGATGTCACAGAGATATTTACCGCTTCACAGCATGTAGAATCAGAATCAAAAACCATTCACTAGATTTTGCTATTTTAACGTGCAATAATTCTTTTATTATCATTCTCTAATATTCAGAGGCGTTCAGAATGGCACATATAATTATAATTGGTGCAAGTACGGGAGGATTACCCGCAGCGTATGAAGCTCGAGCTGTTTTGGGCAAAGAACACGACATTACCGTTGTTTCTAATACACCTGTATTTCACTTTGTGCCAAGTAACCCATGGGTTGCTGTTGGATGGAGAGAACGTAAAGATACTTCATTCGAAATTGAACCTTATTTAAAGAAAAAGAACATTGTCTTCTCATCGGCAGGTGTCACTGAAATTCGGGCTGAAGAAAATCAACTTGTATTAGGTGATGGAGCAACACTTAACTATGATTATTTAATTGTAGCAACGGGGCCCAAACTCGCCTTTGATGAAATTGAAGGGCTGGGTCCAGAAGGGTATACGGAATCTATTTGTAGTCTTGACCATGCTGAAAAAGCCTATGAGTCATGGCTAGAATTTGTAAGAAACCCTGGGCCGATTGTTGTTGGTGCCGTTCAAGGTGCATCTTGCTATGGGCCTGCGTATGAGTTTGCCTTTATTTTGAACCGCGCCTTACGCAAAGCAAAAATACGTGACAAGGTGCCCATGACATTTGTAACCGCAGAACCTTATATCGGTCATTTAGGTTTGGGTGGTGTAGGGGATTCAAAAGGCTTATTAGAATCTGAATTTAGAATGAACGATATTAAGTGGATCACCAATGCGAAAGTGGCGCGAGTTGAAGCGGGTCAAATGATGGTTGAAGAGGTTAATGATCAAGCTGAAACTATTAAAACACATCAGCTTCCGTTTGATTTCTCGATGATGCTACCTGCATTTAAAGGTGTTGATTGTGTGGCAAACTTAGGTGATGAGGTTGTTAATCCTCGTGGCTTTATTAAAGTGGATGAATTTCAACGCAATCCAAAATATCCTAATATTTATGGTGTCGGTGTCTGTATTGCTATCCCACCAATAGAAGCAACCCCATTACCTGTGGGTGCACCTAAAACAGGCTATATGATTGAAAGTATGGCTACTGCATCAGTTGATAATATTAAATTAGCTATTGAAGGTAAAGATGCTACCGCTAAAGCATCATGGAGTGCTATTTGTTTAGCAGACTTAGGACATACTGGCACAGCATTTGTTGCTATTCCTCAGAATCCACCGCGTAATACGGCATGGATGAAAAAAGGAAAAATGATGCGTGTCGCTAAAGTAGGCTTTGAAAAATACTTTATACGAAAAATGAAACAGGGCTCTTCTGAACCTATTTTCGAAAAATATATCTTAAAATCACTTGGGATTGAGCGGCTGAAATAAGATATATTGAGACTGTTCTTAACGCAGAGATGGCAGAAAAGACGACTCGTGCAAAGGTCTCATATTCATGTACCATGAGTATAAATGTCAGTCGGATGCTATCTACTTCCAATGAAGACTTAAATTAGTTTTAGCTTTTTTTATTTTAATATTATCTAATGTAAATTAAGTTATCAGCTACGATTATTTCCTCGTAAAATGTTTACTTATTGATGTAAGGTTTAGGTGAAAATGCTGAAGGTCGTTTACAGTAATAATATGGTTCAGCTAGCTGCTCACTTAGCTGAACAACAAAAATCTCAGCCATTAGCACCATTAGAAGCTGAAACAGTAATTGTTCAAAGTAATGATTTATCTCGGTGGTTATCACTCTTTTTGGCTGGGCAACATGGAATCGTCAGTCATATCGACTTTCCTTATCCTTCTGCTTATATATGGGCATTATTTCGGAAACTATTACCTAATGTACCCCAGCAGTCAGGCTTTTCTACCGATGCTATGGCATGGCGAATTTTTGAATTATTACCAAGCTGTCGACATAAAAGTGGTTTTGAGCCCATTGATGCTTATTTGGGCGAAAGTACCGATACAATAAAAATGTATGCTTTAGCACATGGTATTGCAGATAGTTTTGATCAATATCTTATGTATCGGCCTGACTGGATCCAGGCATGGGAGCAAGGAGATGCACCCCATTGGCAAGCCATGTTATGGCAGATGTTAACGGCAGGTGATGAACCCGCTATGCATCGAGCTAATTTATTAACTCAATTGCATGACTATTTAGCGACAGCGGAGCAGCGTCCTAAACAGTTACCTTCAAGAATCAGCATTTTTGGTATTTCAGCATTGCCTCCCGTCTATATGGATTTATTTGCTTTAATAGCGAATCACTGTGAGATGACGCTCTACTTCTTATCACCCAGCGCCGACTACTGGGGTGATTTACTGGATCAAAAAACACAAACTAAACGTTTAATTGAATCTCCTGAACAACAAAGCTATTTAACAGTTGGACATCCTTTATTGTCTAATCTTGGTAAACAAGGTCAAGAGTTTTTTGAACAATTGCAAAGCTATCAGCCAGAAGAACTGACGCTCTTTATGCCACCACAAGAAACTTTTTTATTAGGGCAATTGCAGAGTGATATTTTTAATTTGCGCGATGTTCACCTTGAAGAGTTTAAGCGTTCAATACTGCCTGATGATGATTCAATCAGTATTCATTCTTGTCATAGTGCCATGCGTGAAATTGAAGTATTGCATGATCAATTATTAGCATTATTAGAACGCCACCCTGAATTATCACCGACTGATATTGTTGTGATGACACCTGATATTGATTTATACACGCCTTGGATTGAGGCCGTATTTTCTTGTACTCAAGCTGAACATCGAATTCCTTATGGTATTGCTGATAGTGGTATCAAATTACAAAGCCCAATTTTAGCGGCATTTTCAAGCTTATTGCAGTTACCTCAATCTCGGTTTGATGTTGAAAGCATTATGGGATTATTATCCTGCCCAGCAATTCAGCACCGTTTTAGCTTAGATGAAGAGCAACTTGAACTTATCCGCCGGTGGTTACGTGAAACATACACGCGGTGGGGATTATCTGCACAAGATAAAGCAGATCTGGATTTACCAGAAATTGATGCAAATACATGGCGAGCAGGGTTGGATCGTTTATTGTTAGGTTATGCCATGCCTTTATCTACTGATGATGAAGTACTGTTTGATGGAAAACTGGGTTTTAATGGCATCACGGGTGATCGTGCTGACACAATGGCTCAACTATGTGCCTTTATTAATAAGCTTGATCGTTACCGGAAACTATTAAAAGCATCGCTGAATGCAAAGCAATGGCAGCAGAACTTACTTCGATTGCTTGATGATTTTTTCCTGATCCCCAATAACAAGCTAAAGGAAGATACTGAATTAACATTGATCAGGAAAACCTTAGACTTATTTGTTGAAACTACAGAATTGGCAAATTATTCACCAAAAATGAATATCGACTTAGTTACCGAGTGGATCAAAGGACACCTTGATAAAGAACAAACACAAACACGCTTTATGGGCCAAGGTGTTACCTTTTGTGGCATGGTGCCAATGCGTAGCGTTCCTTTCCCCGTTGTTTGTTTAATCGGCATGAATGATTCCAGTTACCCTAGAAGGCAAGCCGTAGCAGGCTTTGATCTTTTATCAGAAGCTAAACATTTCAGGAAAGGCGATCGCAGCCGTCGAGATGATGATCGTTATTTATTTTTAGAGTCAATTTTATCGGCACAATCACATCTTTATATTAGTTATGTGGGAGCCGGTATTAGTGATAATGCGACTATTCCTCCTTCTGTTTTAGTCAGTGATTTGCGTGATGTGTTACAGCAAAGTTTTGAGACTGATGATGGTCATGATATTTGGCAGAAGCTATTAACATCTCATCCACTGCAATCCTTTAGTCGACGCTATTTTGATCAGAAAGAGAGTCATTTATTTAGTTATGTAACAGCACATTGCCCACCTAAACTTAAAAAGAGTCAATTGGAGCCATGGTTTGCATCGTCACTGCCTGAAGCTAATGAATCAGCAAAACATATCAATTTACATCAACTTCTCAGCTTTTTTAGTCATCCAGGTCGTTATTGTTTACAACAACGTTTGGGACTAAGGTTAGATGCGGATGAGGAACAGTTAGAAATACGAGAACCCTTTTCCCTCGATGGCTTGCAAGCATGGAAGTTAAGACAACAACTTTTAGACTATCGTTTATACGATAAAAATATAGCGGATGCCAAAGCGAACATCCAAGCAACAGGCGCTTTACCCCATGC
>ENA-OSET01005551-OSET01005551.1-sediment-metagenome-genome-assembly--contig:-NODE-5551-length-10598-cov-93.672179_pt1 | contig 10598 bp, 13 predicted proteins | sample MGYA00237882_ERZ534229 | MGnify/ENA primary metagenome ERZ534229 (study PRJEB26408, sample SAMN06266212) | sediment metagenome | isolation source: Hudson Canyon methane seep mesocosm | place...
GCATTATGATTCGTGTTTGTTTACAGCATGCAAAATTAGCAGAAAAATATAATAAAAAGTAACGGAATAATTAGCATGTTTTTGTCTTAGATTTTAATTAATAAAAAAATAAAACCTAAGTTAGATAAGTTAAAAGATAGTTAATATATGTTACAGGACTAAAATATGCTCTGTATCTCTTGATATTCATGTTCTGTGACTTTTTGGGCGTTCCAAGAATACCGATAGTCTGTTCCAAGAATACCGATAGTCTGTTCCAAGAATACCGATAGTCTGTTCCATAAATGCCGATAGTGTTCCAAGAATACCGATAGGTTGTTTTATATGGTTACGCGTAAGGTTCGTAGGGTAATAGTACATATTTTGCTATAGAATAACTAAATTTGTTCTTGATATGCCGATACTTTTTTTGAAAAATAAGATAGAATAAAATAAAAATTGTTCTCGATATGCCGATAGTATGACTAAAAATTTAATGCCCGATAGATATAAACATCAAGATTTTTTCATTTGTGATGTTTTTGATTCCTTTAAAGATGACCTTGCATCAATGGAACATCCTGTTTTTAGTTTATCAACTAAGCCAGATCATCGACTTCTTGAGTATGATTATAAAGGGGTAAATATCAAGGTAAAGCCAAGTTATACTGGACTTGCAACTATTTTTGATAAAGACATATTAATGTATTTAGCTAGTTCGCTTATGAGCTCTAAAAACAAAGGGGAGTCTATTTCTAATGTGGTTAGATTTACAAGTTATGACTATTTTTTATCAACAAACAAAAAAACTGGAGGAGCACAATATAAGCAGCTTAATGAGTCGTTGGAGAGGTTGAGTGGAACTAGAATACAAACAAACATCAAAACAGATGGCAAAGAGATTACGAGAGATTTTGGCTTGATTGATTATTGGGAAACAGTTAAAGAGGATAAAGGAGGTAAATCAATTTCTGTAGAAGTTAAATTATCGGATTGGTTTTATAATTCGATCCTTGGCGATGAAGTGCTTACAATAGATAAAGACTATTTCAGGTTAAGAAAGCCGACTGAAAGAAGGATTTATGAATTAGCAAGAAAGCATTGTGGTAACCAAGCAGCATGGAAAATAAAGCTCGAAAATCTTAAAGAGAAAATTGGGACAGTGACAACAATGAGGAAGTTACGTTTCAATATGAAGAAGCTTTCTGAAAGTAATCATTTACCTGAGTACAATATTTTTCTTAAAGATGATGTGGTTCTGATAAGCAGAAAAGGGCCAATAAAAGAAACAAAAGCACCTCAACAATTACCAAGGAATGTAACGAAAAAGGAAATCGAAAAACATGCAAGACCCGGGGAAAGTACAGATCAAGTTGTTAATAGACTTAAGGACTTGAAAAAAGCTCTAGGCAAGAATTGATAATGCTGCTGTTTTAACTAAATAACAGATTCAAATTATAAACAAAGATTGATTATTATTATGATAACAACGATATTTGCGACAAAATCATCAACTAAAACAAGCATAGCAGTTTCAACCGCTGTTCATTTAAAGAATAAAGGGGTTGATGTTCTATTATGTGATTTAGATTCTCAGAAATCAGCTATTATTTGGATGGAATATCGGGATGCGGATGATACACTCACCTCAGTCCCTTCCGTTGAGAAGTCGGGTGCTACTGTGTTTTCGGCGCTTAAAGAATTATCATCTAAATATGAACATTTGATTTGTGATTGTGGCGGTAAGAATGATGTTAGTGGCCGGTATGCACTTTTAGTTAGTGACCTTGTTGTCGTTCCAGTGTTTCCGTCTAATATTAGTTTAATGACCCTAAACAACTCATTGCGATCCATAGAAGAAGCAAAGGTTCAGAATGAAAACCTTAGGGCTATTATTGTATTAACAGGGGTTAATTCTAACCCCCGAATAAAAGATACCGATGAGGCTCGTGAAGCGATTACAGAGTTAGTGGCGGGGTATGATTATATTTCACTAGCAAAAGGATTCATCACAACAAGAAAGGTTTGGTCTGATATAAGTTGTACAGGTCAAGGAATTACAGAAGGAAGCAATGATAAAGCTGCAGTACAATTTATTGAACTAATGGATGAGGTATTACTTTAATGGCGATTGGTAATATAGAAAGACGAGTTGAAGGGGATTTACCTACAACAGAACAAGCATTTATTGAGAATGCTGAAAATCATATTCCTAAGCAATTAAATCCTTTTTCAGCGGATGCTTTAAAAGATTTGTCTGAAGATGAGTTAGTGCAGAGATATAAAGATATTGATCAGCAAAGTCAGCTGTTTAAAGGACAAATTTTGCTTGAAATGCGTAGTCGATTTACATCGAATATAGAATTTGGACAGTGGTGTTCCGTAAACTTTACGGAACGGGATAGTAGTAATACCGGTAAGCTAATTAATTTAGCAAAATTCTTTCAAGGAACTCGATCATTAGATGGAATACCTATTTCAGCAGCATATTTAATTGCTGCGCCTGGGAATAAGGAGATTTCTCAAAAGGTATATAGCAACGTTAGTGGAAAGAATCTTAAGCTTAATGAAATCAAAGGAATGATTAGTAGGTATAAGGATAACCCTAATACTAAAGTTTTAGAAATAGACGAGAATAAAGTTAGGCAGATTGAACAAGGAATTACGACACTTTTGGAATTATTACTTAATAAGGTATTTGTTGGTAAAGATAAAGAATTTATTATATCAATTCTTCAGGGAGCATTGAAAAAACTTAAATCTTCAAAGCAATAATGGTTAGCTAATTGCTTTTAGTATTGCCCCTTACAGCAACAAACTAGGCCGGATAGTAAAAAAATATACACAATTTAATTGATGAAATTGTGTATATTTAGACGACAATTAGCTTGGCCGGTTTTGGTAAAAGGCCCACCTAAAATTTCCATATCCAAATTAATGGGAACTGTTAAAGGCCGGACAGCATTGCAGATATTCAGACAATTTCCTCATCTCAAGCAGAAACCTTATTGGGGTAACCATTTTTGGGCGAAAGGTTATTGTGTGGATACAGTAGGAGTGGATGCGGAAATGATACGAAAACATGTAAAGTATCAAGAAAAAAATGAACGACAGTTAGAGCTGGACTTCGATTAGTCGAAGATAGGCGGCAATATCATAGCTAGCCTTCTCAAAGGACTAGCTTTAAACACCCTTCTAGGGTGTATTAAAGCCACGTTCTTAGAGCGTGGTTTTTTACTTTTTATTTAACATCTTTTGTCAATTTATCGATTTCAGTTAAACGACCCTGCATAATAGATCCGTTAGTTCGTGATTCTAATAGCTTAGTCATAATTGATTGAATTTTGTTGTTCAATTCAACTTCATTTGCTTTGCTTGATTTCAGTAAATCTGAGAGGTTTTTCTCAAAGATAGATGATTTAATTTCCATTTCTTTATTTAACGCACCTTCTTTTTTAGTTAAAGTAAGGCTTGCTTCTGTTCGTTCTTTGAGCAGTGCATTATCTTTATTTTTTAGATCAATCTCTGCTTTTGTCACTTTATCAATTTCTGATTGATACTTAGCTTTAATCACAGCTAATTCTTTTTCTGCTTGTGTTTTTAATTCAGCAGACTGCTTTAAATCGCTTTTGAGCGTTGAAACATCAGAAAGCAGGTCGTTAGTTCTATTATTTAGTAATTCGGTCTTATTGAGCTCTTGTGCTAGCTTTAATCGGGCTAATTCAGACGCATCCCTTTCATTTTTCAAAGCAATGACTAACTTATCTATTTCTGTTTTACGTTCTTCAGCTAGGGCAGATGACTTTTTAGCGTCATCTGAGAATGCGTTGTTCTCTTCTTGTAAACGATCCCTCTCAATTTCAAGCGCTTCACCAACTAATGACAGTTCTTTTGCTTCTTCTTGTGATTGAATAAGATTTTGTTCTATTTCTGCTCTTGATTCAGCCGCTTGATGCTCTATTTCTTTGATAATAGCGATTTTTAATGCAAGGGGGAGATCAATGGCTTTAGGTTTTATCGCGGGTTGCTCATCACGCCAAGTATTTAAATGTCGCAAAACAGTGTTAGGCGAGCCAGTACCAAGAACGTTGGTAACACTTTTAATGGTTGGTTTTTCATTAATAGCAATAATCTGAGCGCAAGCTTCTACCACTTGTTCGTAAGTTATTCCTGGTCTAGCCATGATGAATCTCCTTTAAATACTATAGTTTCATATTTCATATAATTAAACTATACATATCTATGAAACTATATGCAATATGAAATAGGCTATTGTTCTATGATCCTGTGTCTATTTCTTTGCTTTTTGTTGTTACGAGAAAAAATATATTCAGCTAACCTATGATGCTTTATCGCGGACCTTGCATTTCATCATCTTCGCTCTCTTCTGTTTGATTCTGATTAAAATCTAATGCTGTATGAGATATTTCAGTGTCTTGTTCAGCTGCTTGCTGATCAATTAACATTTGATTCAGCAGTGGAAGAACGTCACTAAAGGGAACATTGCAGCTCTTGGTTAAAAAATCGATGACATTTTTAGGTTTTTCTCTTGTTCTATCGTCGTTAATTTTGTTATCAATAATCGTGAAGTGAGTTTTTATTAATCCATAGTGACTGAATGCATAATCAAGTACGTTGTTAGGATTAAGTGTTGTTTTGATGGCTTCTATTTCTTCTTTTGATAATGTGTCTTTTTTTGCATTGTTTTCTTTGTTATCGTCATCGAGTTGTTTGATAGCGCTTAGTTTGGGTGTGATTTTATTTTTGATGGGATCAATGGGGATAGGTATGCGCACTTCAGGCATACTCTTTTTTTCTTGCGGATAGTTTTTTATTTGTTCGGCGGCTTCTTTTTTAAAAGCATCACTTCCTGATATTTTTAGTGTTTTTATATCCCAACCTTTGGATTTAGCCATTTCTAGCATTAAGCGGATAACTTGTTTTCTGGCTTCTGGATCATCGGGAATCTGTGCCGTTATTTTGTTGGGTTGATCAAATATTTTTACGCTTAAATCATGATTGAACAGGTAGCGTTGTTTATCTTTCTCCCATATCGTATAGCCTTGAATTAAACTTTCTTCTATATTATGTTGATAGAGAACATAGTAAGTGCGCGCTTCTTTAATTCTGTTTTTAAACTTGTGCTCATATTTTTTTTCAATAGTAGGGTAATCTATTTTCTTTTTAACCTGAGTTTTAGGATTTCGTTTTTCTTGTTGAATTAACCACCATTTTTTGTGAGATGAAACGATTTCTTCATTCGTTCTTTCTTTGTTTTTATGTTTATATTTTCCTGCATCAATTTTATTGTTAAGGTCAGTGGGGGAGTAATACAACTTTTCTAGAGCTTCAAATCCTGTTCCGCGTAGATTGATATTTTTTGAATCGACAGTGGTTTTAACTTGCAGGTATTTATTGCCTGATTTTTGTTCTTTAAAAGTAACTTCTGCAACAACATCGAGACTTTTTAATAGCTGAATCGCATCATCAATACAATCAATATTCTCCACTAATAAAGTAGAAAATAGTTTTCTTAGTTCTGATACTTTGGTTTGTTTATGGCTTGTTTCTGGATTGCTATTCCAACGTTGGATGATGTCCTTTTTAGATTGCTTAATTTCTCTTGTACGCGTAGCAGGATCAATCAAGTGATACTTAGTTGCGATGAATGATTGGAAGGCTTTATCCGCTTCGTGTTTGTAGGGAATCATCCTTACTTGATTATCGGTTGTGATATCGAGCATTGAGACAGCCAGGTGTAAATGCAGTAATCGTTGATTCACATCCCCTGTACTTTTATTGAGTTCACTTTGGGTAATGGGTCGATGGGCTTCACAAGCAACGAGTAAGTCTTTAGTCTTGTAATCACAAAAATAATAGTCAAGCATATCCTGTGTGATGGCTCTTAAAGTATCGTCGTCTAAATTATTATTGTCATAAGCAAACGAGGCGGTTAGATGATAATAATTATTGTTCCAAGATTTGTACTTCTGAGTGTATTCAACTGCTTTACTAAAAGCGGTGATGTCACCTGCCAGGTGTACGCGTTTATCGAGTTCATCTCGTGATAAGTCACGGCCTTTTTTATGTCCGGTCTCAAAGTAGTCTTCAATACCTTCTGAGTTTCTTGTAATGCGTATCAACATAATTAGTCAGCTAATGGGGCGTGTTAAATGAAAAATCTCTTCATTTAAGAGGACTAATTCTTCGAGTAATTTTTGATAGCGATCATCATTGATTCGTTCAGCCTTATTATCTTCATGGAGGCGTTTAGTAAGTTGATTTATATTGTTACTTATCTTTCCCAAAATAAAACATTTGTACTGCTCAACTTCAGGGTTGTTGACTCTGATCGATGAGTTAAATAGTGATGTTCTTATGAAATCAGAGTTGCTCATGATTGGTTTTCCAGTGTCATCTCTATTTTTTAACATAAACTCGGCATACTCTGATTCTGTCATTCGTGTGCCGACATGAATGTCTCGTTTTTCTTTTTTCATAAAGTACTCCTTTCGTTTCTTTTTTGTTTGTATAAGCGGTTTTTAGGTGCAACCTAAAGCACAAAGCCATGTTTAATATTTTTGTAGCGTAGCGGAAAAAATGTTAAACAATGGCTGACGTGCCTAATACAGTAAAACTATAAAATAGGAGCACTTATTTTAGCAAATTTAGGGGGTATCGTTGATATAAAATTTCCATGCTATACTATTATTTAATACTAAAAGCAAGAGAAATTTATAGGATGACCGTAAAAACACAAAATAATACGCTACCGAGTGATGCAGCAATAGAAAAAAACAAAGATGATTTTGCGCAGATGCTGCAGAATGTATTGAAGGGAACAGTAAAGCTTCCAGGCCAACGTGAAACAGTGAAGTCTAAATTAGATCTTATTGCGGATATTCTGACACCCCTCCAGGCTGAAATAGAATCGGGGAAGTTAAAGTACAGTGATATCGCAAAGGTGATTGAGCTTAAGTTGAAATTAAAAGTCAGCGCTCAAACATTAAGATCTTTTTGCCAAGATCATCTTGGCTTTAAGAAATCAGCGCGAAAAAAATCAGTTCAACAAGTGCTGCCAACTACTCCGCCTGCAGTGACAGAGGATCATGAAAAGAAAGGTTTTGATGCGACTAGCGCGCTATCGACTAATAACGGTTTTAAATAAGCAAAGGAGAACTTATGAGAGTTTTAGTTTTTAATAGCAAAGGGGGATGTGGTAAGAGTTTGATTGCGCGTGAAGTGATTGCTGCACCAAAATCTGAATCAATGGTCATTGTTGAGATCGATACACTGAATACGACTCAGTTATCGTATAAGAAAGACTTTAAAGATGTGATTGAGTTAAGCAAACAGAACATCAGTGATTTGCTCAGTATTTTGAATGAGTATGATGATGTGGTTATTGATGTCGGTGCTGATAATTTAACAGATACTTTAAAGGTGTTAGTGGATTATCAGATCTTCGATGACATTGATTTAGTCGTGATACCGATGAGCCAAGGAAGAACAGATTGTGAAAATGCTTTACAGAGTTACTCTGTTATTAGTCGATATATAAAAAATATAATGTTCGCGTTTTCTCGATATCAAGAAAGTGAACCCATTGCTGATCAATACCAAGTGTTTTTTAGTAATCTGGAAAAAGTGGGAGTTGAAAAGTTAGATGAAAAATATATTACGATCAACGATAGCGATGTATTTATTGATGCTCAGAATGCTAAAGAATTGGTGATCACAATGGCTTTAGAAGTGAATTATAAAGAGCAGGCGTTAGATGCTAAAAATGCAGGGGATATGGATAGTTTTCATCGCTTGATGAAAAAAGAATTAAATAAAAGAGCGGCTAAAATATTGCTTGATAAGTGTATCCTTCCCGCACATAAAAAATTGATGGCTACATCATGAATAATGAAAAAATGTATGCATTGTTTGAAGAGGTTTCACTTTTAACAGATAAGCTTCGTGATGCAATAGGAGCTTCTAATAAGCTAACAGATCTAAATGCAGATTCAAAAAATGTGACAGATATTATTAAGCAGTTTGAATCATTGAATACCTTAGTTGATACACGAGTAGAGGATATCAATAAAACAGCTAAAATATTTTCAAAAAATGCATCTGTTGCGCTGGTATTAGTCTTTTTAATCGCGATAAGTATCGGTGCTAGTTCGGGTTATTTTTTAGCACAAAAAGCATTTATTAAGTATGTTCAGAATGATTTAATCAAAGAACAAGCACAAGCCATAGTGGCATCAAATATAGCGATAGAAAAAGAGTGGAAAGCGATTAACGGTGCAAAATTAGCACGAGAGAATGGTGTTGTTTTTTATAATAACGGGCTGATTATTCCAGCGAAAAAAGAATCGCTTCAAGAGCAAGAAGGTAATAAGACAGCTTACCTTTTTAAATAAAGTGAATGTAAGAGTGGCAGGCGAAGGAGAAATATATGAGTAATTTTCAATATACTCATTAAGATTTACAACCACGTTGCTGAGTTTGAGTACAGCGGCCCTAAATTGTACAGTTTCACCTCCCGGTTTTTATAGTGCCCCCTAGTATCTAAATCAATACTTAAGGAGCCATTTAGCTCAAAATATAGGTTAATTAGAGGAGGTATTATTATGAGTACAAAGCGAAAAACTGAAGTGATCTAATAAAAGTAATTCAGGAAATAAAAATCTGCTATAGGTCTAGCTATCAATTATTTTCATCAAAAAATATAAGAAGTTCAGCTGGTGCTATTTCTAATGTATCTGCCAATTTACAAATGTTTTTTAACGAAATATTCCTGATTCCACGTTCCACACCACTAACGTAGCTCCTTGCTAGACCGCTTTCATAAGCTAATTTTTCTTGAGACCAGCTTTTCTTTTCTTTTCTTAGGGCGCTTAATTTTTTACCAAAAAGTGCGCAAACATCGGGATCATTTTCCATTTCATCAAGCCTAGCTATAAAAGTAAATTATAGGCACTTGTGCCTATTTCAGTCCACTCCTTATAAGTTCACGCACTATAAGTGTCATTTTGATTTTAATTAGCGTACACTTCTCCCGAAAACATAAAGAAGAAGTAATTAAGTTTTCCTAGTCAATCTGGTAAATACTCTAGGTATTGTTGTATCTGTAGTGCTCAAAGATGCTAAATAAATTAACCCTAATTTGTTAATTAATTGGTTTAAGTTCAAATACATTAATAAAGTGAGTAAAAAATGAATGATTTTAATCTAACAAGCATTTGGTCAGTTGACTCTGTTGAAGTTCAGCCATTAATCCATATAAGTAATTGGGCAATACGTGCCGTTACTTATAACCCCTCAGAAAATGTAACTCATCATATTGTTGGTTACAGTGAGGATGCATATGAAGGTCGCGTTTCATCAGCCATTATAGATTTCGATTTAGAAAAAAGGACTCTTACTACTCAAAGTGGCCGGAAATATATTTTAGTGGGAAAGGCTGGATATGATGGTGACAGTGAACATGTCTGGCGAAGCTGGAAGTATGCCAATCAAGTCCATTCCGAAGTTGATGTAACGGATAAATATACAGAAAAACTTAATTAATAATTATAGAAATAGAGATCCCTAATGGTAAAAAAAGTTACTGAAAAAATAAAAATAATTGCAATTGAATGTCTAAGGAAAAAACCAGACGGGCTTAGATATTCAAAATTAGTGGATGCAATAATTGAATTTGATAATAGGCTTAACGTCAATACAATCAATGGCTGTATTTGGAATTTGGATTCTGTTTATCCAGACTTGATATATAAACCCTCACGAGGATTATTCAGGTTGTTAGAGTTTAAAGACCCGACAACGGATGAATTAAAAATAGAAGTTCAACCTAAAGCTGTTAAAAAGATTAATGAGGAATACTTTTATAAATCGTTTTCTAATTGGTTACAAAATGATGTTGAGGATGCGACACATTCGATTCCGTTAGGGAAGAACAGGTTTAAGGACAAGTGGGGGACACCCGATGTAATTGGAGTCCGTGAACCTCAGCGAAGTGATATTATTCAAGCACAAACTGAAATTATCTCAGCCGAAATAAAAACAGTAACAACACAACTGATCACGGCATTTGGGCAGGCGTGTTCATATAAATTATTCAGTCACAAATCGTATGTGGTAGTTCCAAAGCAATCGTCTCAGGATGAAATTGCTAGGCTGGATTCCCTCTGTCAATTATTCGGCATTGGCCTTGTTCTTTTTGATGATACAAATCATGAATCTCCAGAATATTTGATTAGAGTACGCCCTTTAAAACATGAACCTGATTTGTTTTACACTAATAAATATATGAAAAAAATTGAAAAGGAGCTGTTTCTATAATTATTTTTAATAATTTGTGTTGTCCGTTTGTAATCCCCCATTATTAACCTAAATTAGACGCTGCATCCAGTAAATACCTAGGTGTATGCCTCCTGCATATTCGCACCCATCATGAACACCCATTCGCAAGCATCGTGAACACTGATTCTTATCGAACGTGAACACCTAATCGCATCTGATCGTGAACACTTTTTGTGTGGCTTTCGAATGGGTGTTCACGATCAATAATTGCCTTATTGACGCATTGATTTTTTGAAACTGCTAGCCTCCTTATTCATTAA
>ENA-OSET01005552-OSET01005552.1-sediment-metagenome-genome-assembly--contig:-NODE-5552-length-10598-cov-3.349301_pt1 | contig 10598 bp, 6 predicted proteins | sample MGYA00237882_ERZ534229 | MGnify/ENA primary metagenome ERZ534229 (study PRJEB26408, sample SAMN06266212) | sediment metagenome | isolation source: Hudson Canyon methane seep mesocosm | place: USA:Hudson...
TCGCTAATTTTGTTGAAGGAGATTGTAATAGATTAGCTCGTTCTGCTGGTTTTGCAGTAGCGAAGAACCCTGGAGGAACAGCTTTCAACCCACTATTGATTTATGGAGGAGTTGGTTTAGGAAAAACACATTTAGCCCACTCTATCGGAATTGATGTTAAAAACAGATTTCCAAACAAAACGGTATTGTATGTTTCTTCAGAGAAATTTACTACTCAATTTATAGATGCTGTTAGAAACAACGAACAAAACGATTTCATCCATTTCTATCAAATGATAGATGTATTGATTATTGATGATGTTCAGTTCTTTGGTGGTAAACCAAAAACACAAGATGTTTTCTTCCATATATTTAATCATCTACATCAGAATGGGAAACAAGTAATTTTGACATCAGATAAAGCTCCTCTTGATATGCAAGATATTGAACAGAGACTTCTATCTAGATTTAAATGGGGATTATCTGCTGAACTTCAAACTCCTAATTTTGAAACTAGAGTTTCAATACTCAAAAACAAATTATTTAGAGATGGTGTTGAAATTGATGATGAAATAACTGAGTATGTTGCAAAAAATATAAATTCAAATGTTAGAGAATTGGAAGGTGCTATTATTTCCCTTATTGCGCAGTCTTCATTTAATAAAGCTGAAATAACTCTTGATTTAGCTAAAGATGTTATTCAGGTTTGTGTCTACTCAAACCAAAAGGTGCGCTCAAACACTGAGATGACACCGTCTGATTTTATTGAATGGCTAGCTAAAACTAAACCTGTACGTATTGTATTTGAAGCATGCGGGACATCAAACTTCTGGAAGCAAAAATCAGCTGAATTGGGTCACGATGCACAACTCATCTCTGCCAAGTTAGTTGATACCGTTCGTCAAAACCAAAAAAATGATAAAAATGATGCTCTAGCTATCGTTCAAGCAGCCTTACTACCTGACATTAAGTTCATCGCTGGTAAAGATCGTACTCAACAACAAATGCAATCAATAATGCGTTTGCGAGAACTTTCGGTAAAACAAAAGACCGCGCTACATAACCAGTTAACAGCACTGCTACTTGAGTTCAATATACGTACATCAAATAAAATGTAGGTCTTAGAGGGGCTGTTGAGTCCACCCTGGAAGATGCTGAAAACGGTTTATCTGATGAGTTTAGAAAAGCAATACATCGAGCATGGATACAATATATTGAAGTTGTTAAATCTATCTCTGTTTATGATACATGTCTTGAAAAATCTATTAAGGAATCGCCAGAATGTCAAAAACTCATGGCTATTGAAGGAATAGGCATTATCAATGCAATTAACTTATATAACATATTATTCTGCTCTGAAGATGGTGTTTTCAAAAATGGAAAAGACGCCGCGGCCTGTATAGGGTTAACACCCATTCAGCACTCCACGGGTGGAAAAACAAAACTAGGGTCTATTGGTAAGCATGTCCGAAACAGCACTCTAAGAAGCCAGCTTGTAACGGGAGCATTTACCTATATCAATCATGTGAACAGGCGCCAACCAAAAACTGAAAAAAAGTTTGGTTAAAAGCACTAATTGACCGACGTGGAAAAAAATGTGCTGCTGTAGCCCTAGCCAATAAATCGGTAAGAACTGCATTTTCCATACTTAGTAACAATACCATTTATAGGGCTGAACCTGTTTAATTCAGCTCATTTTTTTCAATAGTAAATCGCGTTTAGAATAGATGAAAAACTTGTTGAGTCAGGATCACACTGAGAGCTTAAAGCTCGCCTAACAGAATTGGCCAACAAGTATCCGCAAATATCAATGAGCCTGAGATAGCTTCTCTACTAGAGCTCGTACATAAGTTCGCGATCACTTTTCTAAAAAGGCTAATTTGCTATTGACTAGGGGGAGTCTACATAAGTGTGATGGCTGGGCCCTTCGGTCCGTCCATCACTTTTTAACCTGTTTTTAGTCGCTTTGTTTTAGTTTGAGTGCAAGATCATAGACCTTTGAAGAAAGATCTCTACTTGAACCATACTGTTTAATTAACTCGTTTCTTTCTTTCGATTGATGAGGGTTGTAGTAGTCATTAAAACTTCCCATGCCCCCATAGACTGTTCTTATTGAGCTAGAAAGCTCATACAAGTTTTCTTCGACATAACCATATTCGATTAAGTCCTTTATTTGCTTGAGTTGCTTTTCAAAATGGTCAGTCCAGATGCAACTCTTATCTATTTTTAAATGCAGACATAATTATTCAATAGCTAACTTCAAATCTGAAAAAACTATATCTTTGGAGCCCAAAATTTTCTCTCCCTGAATGGTCTTACCCTCATAAAGTAGACACATCTAATTGTCTTGCGGATTTAATAGGATATTTATTCTGTTTGATTTTGTTTTACATCATGTCTGGTTTTGCAAAATAAATACGTGATGTGTTTCAAGAAGGCGTCAGGTTTATCATCTCTTTCCCAACAATCGAGAGGTAACGCTTTTGCAGTTTCACCATCAGCTTCGCACGAACCCAAAGGGATCGCTTTCGCGAAGAGCCAGCGATTTATTGAGCCCCTGATAAGGAGTGCTTTAACTCCAAAGCCTTCGCTCTGCTTGTAAGAAAAAACATGATAATTTGGTCATGCTAGCAATTACCTCCAAGGTAATTTTTGGATCTTTTACGACTAAGTAGTGCTAGGTGTTTCTACGCTCTAGTCGCAACCTAGAGTAGTGACTTTTACAGTTTATTAGTATTATATATATACGGTAAGCAAAAAATAAATATAAAAAAAGGAGAATAATAATCATCCGAAAGCCCATGATTAATCACTCACCAAATATATACAGTACTTTAATAGTATTATTAAGTGTGGTTAAGTAATAAAGCTTAACGTTTTCATGATTTACAACGCTAAATTATTAGTTCTAAAAGTAAAGCCTGGTATAACTTTGTTTGATTGGGCTTTACTTTTTTTCAGATCAAAGCCCTCTCCAACAAGCTAAAATAATGTAAAGATAAGTTTCCCTTTCAATCATTACGTCAACAGTCAGTTACCAAGCGTATGAACGTGACTCAGGTTTCATTCACACATGACTTGACGCACTGATTTATTTTTAATTGATCGTATAGTAGCTCTTTAGACATACTTAACATTCGCACAATGGAGCTTACGATGAATGATAGAATTCCAAGTAAATTTCTTAAAATAATAACATTGGCCGATATTCCTAGAGCAGAATACCTCAACGATGTCAGCGCAAAAGAATTAATTGAGCCTAAAAAACGCTTAGCATTTTTAAGTAAGCTACGAAAAAAGCCTGCCGAATTAACGAGTGAAAACATCACAAAAGGTAAAGCAATTGAATTTTCGCTAAATTTAGCGGCATGGATGCGTGTTCCTGGAAGTGCCAACCAAACGATATCACTAATAATTTCTTATGAAGATGAAAAGAGCGAATATTCCTTAATAGTAGATGAAGCAGAAATTAGTAGTAATTTCTCTCTTATGCTCTCTGGCCGAGTGGCATTCAAATCAATTGGTAACCCAAAATACCTTCGCGTAGGAGTATCAGGCTTAAATCCTAAACAAGTCGCCTTTGTAGATGATATTTTTGTTGAGAACATCAATGCAAAACAAATGAACTTAGAGATTTTAAAAATAGCTTAAAAGATCACTTAGCCTAGCGGGCTACCAGCTTCTATAGTGAAGCAAAAACACTGAATATAGATACCTTGTATCAGAACATAAGATGACCGTTTTGAGTCACCTTATTATCTTATAAGAGGGCATTCATTTCGCATGAGCCTCTGATCAAACAGAACAGTCCCAGATAGATCTCAAGGTGTTAAATTTCAGTTTTTTGATATACGTCATCATTAGCACCTGTCATCATATGACCGCTAGGCAATAATGTAGCTGGCTCTTTATGCCATTGTGGATCAGTAATTTCATTTAAGAAATCTAGTATCTTTGAAGGATCATTTGTAATATTCAACAGCATTTCTTGGTACTTCATATTTACTCTCCAAATTTAACATCTACCGATTTATTCTTTCTAACTCTCTATCTAATTTTCTACCTATCTATCTTCTTTCTCTCTACCATAGTAATAGCTAAATGCATGCCAACCAGTATTATTCATATAAATCAGTAATATAGTGATGAAATTTAATTTTCTACAAAAAAACTAACTGACATTTTTTGTCACTTGCTGACCAGAACGTATTTATTCTTCTCAATATAACCTGTTGTTTTGAACCAGCCATAGCCAACAAACTAAGCGTATTATACTTACTACCCTCAGAAAAATTTGTGAAAGAGCACCCAAACATTTCTCAACAGAAATGATAGTATTTTTTAGGGAATTATATATAACCGACTAAATAATTAAAATTCAACAAAGATGCTGGGAGGACTATCATGAATAAGTGGTTTGCTCTGTTAGTTTTTTCATTTGCCATCATCACAGGCATGATCAAGTTAGGCATAATTGAAACCAAAATTGGTATGCAAGACTCTCGAGCTGATATTCAATATGCCATGTTATTACACAAGTAATAAATATCTTGCTTTAAAATTGATACTTTAAACTTACTTGTAAGGATAACTGAGATTCACCATTTACCATAGAAACTTGCTGGATATTATCGCCATACTGTATTGCTGAAGAAAAAAGCCAAAAATCATTCCATTGGTACTCTGCCAAAAAGGTGGTTATTTGAACCTTCGGTTGATCAAACCATAAGCCAAGTAAACTTAACGATAAAGTATCGTGGTAGAATTCTTTTCGCCACGAAAGGTTCCAGGCGCGGTTATAGCTTCCTGGGTCTGCATGTAACGCTTTTATCGCCTTGTAGCGCCATAGATTCATAGCAAACTGATGCCTCTCCGAATTGGTGTACTCTAAACCAAACGCAATATCGACCTGATCTTCAATCGGTAGACTTTCCGTTACCAGAGAACCGTTGCTTATTATTTGATCAGCGGAATATGCAACATCCCCTTTAACCAATAACCTATCTATTGCCCAAACAGCCGATAGCGCCCAAAAATCATACCGGGAAGTAACAAGCTCACTTGCTTCTGGGTCAAAGGGGTTTGCGCGTAGGTGCGGTGTATTGCCGTAAAGGTGTGCATACATCAAAGAAAGGTCAAACCCTTCCCAATGTTGCGTCAAGCGCAAACCAAACTCTGCATGCAAACTGTTTTCAAGATCATTTAATGCTGCACGCCCCTTATGCTGATATCTATCCATCAGGGGTTGAGGTAAAAAAACAATTTCCATTTCACTCTTATTGAGATAACAATTAAACAGTGCCATATTTTGTGATGAGCGAATATCACTAAAGTCTGTTAACAGGGGCTGTGTTGCATCAATAGGCGCAATCACATCAACTGCATAACTCCCCTCCACTGCACCCCAAAACAAATTCTGCCGACCTAGCTTTATCGTGCAATCATTTATCCTATATTGAAACCACGCAGCATTAAGCGTTGCTTTACCATAAGATGCGTCGTGCCCATTGCCTTCAAGAGAATTATCAGCAAGAGAATCACCCACAAGAAAATCACCCTGATTAAAATACTGATACTTTGCATCTAACTTGAGATAACTTGCACGCCATAATGCAGATTCATATTCCAGCCTTAGACTTGACCGCCTTACTTCTGCTTGATGCAACTCAAAATTATATTTAAGGTCACCCTGGAGACTGACACGCAGCGCTTTTGGCCAAAGTAGGCTTTTGACGGTTTGATTATTTATATCGCTATCAGATGCTGAGTAAGAATAAAGCGTATCATCAGAAGTTGAATCAGGCTCTTCAAAAAGCAGCTCATCCTCAAGCAAGAGTTCATCTTCTTGCAGCAGACTATCAGAGTCTTCTTTCTGAATAGTGTCAGCTATCAAAAGACCATGAAACAGTATGGTCAAGAGAAAGCATATACAAGTTAGTTTCATTTAAAATATTGGCGCAATGACGTAAGCGTCTCTTCTCTAAAGGCAAAATCATTCAAACTTCTTTGCGTTAAGAAACCTGTCTCTACTTCTACACCCATAGCTATTTTTAAGGTTTTCATCCGTGATAAACGACTTATCTTTAAGTTATACACTGTGATATCGCGTGCAAGCCATAAGCCATTAATTTTTTCAAATCCTTTAAACATAATCCGTTTTGATAATTTAGCATGCCGGTCGTAGGTTTGAACTTTTAATGCGGCCAATCTTTCTTTATCAATCCAGAAAAGCAGTTTACTGTAGTGGGTCTTTTTCAATCTGACCGGTTTAGGGATGGCTTCAATAACCCACACCTGCCTACCCGCGTAGCCACCTTCTTTCAGAATCTTATAATCATATTCGTCTGTTTTTCCACTTTCCATATCCTCAGTGGTAAATTCAGACCCAAACAATGCGACGGGTTCTTGATCTTCACCAGAGCCACTGGCCATTCTTTTTACTTTTCCTAAAGCAGATAAGTACAACCAAGATTCAGTATTTTTGACATCATCATCATAACTATATGTCAGCATGCCAATACCTGTTTCACGTGCTGGCTCAAGAATAATTGAAATAGATTGGCTATCTTTCTTACGTTCACCAAGCTGTCGGGTGACCGACTCCATAAGCTTGATTCTAGGGGATTCAGCACACGATATTTTTTTATTTTGCTTTACATAAGGGCAGGAAGATAAGTGGTTCAAGGTTAAAGTCGAATCGGCTACAGCACGTTGTTGCACATCAACTTTATCCATAATATCTTTGGCTTGATTTGCGGAAATGTTTGTTGATGATACCGCTAATAACACCCCAAACAATAATGCTATTACTTTAAACATCATGCGGCATTCTCCTGAGGTTTTAAGCTGGCATCTTGTCCATTCGGCTGCTCACCAAATTTAGCAATATATCGCTTTCGTCCCAAATCGGGCTTCAAAAATGAGATTAAAGCAGGCAGTAATAATAAGTCTGATGACAACGCGACCACTATCGACATAGAGCCAAAAATACCCGTTTTCGCTAAGCCCATATAATCCGAGAAAGCTAGCATAGAAAACCCTATCGCTAAAATAAGCGTAGTAAATGTCACCGCCTGACCTACTTCCGATATTGTACTTTGCAAGGCTTTTTCGACATCACCCAATTCAAACCAAGCGTCACGATAATGGGCAATAAAGTGAATCGTATCATCAACAGCAATACCTATGATTAAAGGTGCAATAATTAAAGTGTCAGTATCTAAGGGAATACCTAACAAACCCATCACCCCAAATGTAAAAAAGGCGGGCAATATATTTGGCAACATTGAAATTAAGCCAGCCTGTACAGAACCTAATGAAAACATCATTAGAAAAGTAATGATGAGTAGCGCAAAGGCAAAACTTTTAATTTGTGTCCAGCTGATATGATCAATCAATTCCATCATTAAGGATAATGCACCCGTCACACTTACTTTAAGGTCTGGATAGTTTGCCTTTAAGGGTTCAAAGAAACGATTTAAATCACTTTGTACTTGCTCAAAGAAGTGGGTGTACTCATACGATCCTTTATTTTTAAGTTGAATAGATAAATGACTCTGAGAATAATCATCACTAACAATCTCTCGACGATCTTCCGCGTTGGCATTATCAAAGAGATAGAGTAATTGCGCTGTTAGCCTTGCATCATCGGGAATACGGTAATATTCATCTTTACCTTCATGCATCACTTTGTTGGTATCTTTTACAAAATCCGAAATAGAAAATGTCTTCACCACAAAGTTTGGATAAGCCGTCTCAAGATGAAGCTGCATAGCTTCGATTTTCTTTAAAACCAGAGGATCTTTTAAGGCGTCCGGCTTTCCAAAACTGAGCATGAATTCTAGGTTTTGACCGCCCATCATTTTTTCATCGACTAAGTCATACGTCACCCTAATTGGGCTGCCCTCTTTAGCTAATTCAATCAGGTTGGAATCAATTTTCACCTCCGTTGTACCATAAACAAATAAAGCAAAAATTGAAGTATAAACAGCAATGATCAGATATTTTCTTCGGCGCGCAAATTCAGGGATACGATTTAAAAATGCTTGCATTCGACTAACGGAGCCATCCGTTCTTTGTTTTCTGTTTTGTATACGCTTAGCGGCTTTTTTGTTGTAGGGGTGCCAAATATCTAATAAAAGAGGCAATAAGAATAAGGTAAAAAGAAAGGCAACAAAAACCCCTAATGCAGAATTTAAACCAAACATACCAATTTGCGGGATATCACTTATCATCAGCGCTGACATCCCTGCCATCGTAGTAATCGTCGTCAGAAATATTGGAAGACCCGTTTTACGGTAGGCTTTTTTAATAGCGTCATCATGCTCCCAACCTTCTTGTCGAAACAGTAAATAGGCACTTAGAACGTGCACACAATCTGCTGTGCCGACCGCTAGAATCAGCATAAAGGAAAGCGTCACCATCGTAGATAAGGTAGCTCCTATCATGCTTAAGAAGCCTATTGACCAGAATGCTGAAAAGGAAATCACCAACACTGGCCAAACAACTGCACTCCACGAACGAAACAACAACCAAAGCAACGCTACAACTGCAAATAACATAAGCCCTAATAAGGCGGCCGCTTGTGCCATGTTATTCATCGCAAACTCCATCATTGCAGCATTGCCAGTAAAATGGAAAGTAAACGACTGGTACTCAGGCAAAGCTGCAAGCCCTCGCAACTGATTCATGAAACTCAAGTATTGATCCATTTGCATTTCTTGATATTCTATTAGCGGTGTTGCACCAACTGGCTCGTCAGCAGGGCCTTCTGAAAATTCAAACTCATCATCCGTCAGTAAATCATTTTCTTCTGAAGAGACACTGTCTTCTTCCAGTGGTAGTACGCCAAAATCAGTTTTTAAACGAATTCCTGAATACCTAAAATCTTCTGAAAAATAGGTTAATTTGAAATTTTCTTGAGACAGTGCAATTTGGCGTAAAGACTCCCGCTCTGCTAAGGAGGAAGGAAAGTCGGAAGAGAGTAATTTTTTAGAAATTAAGGTATCACCTTCCGCTAACTGATAACGAGCATTGTATAAACTATCTATCTTAATAATTCTGTTTAGGAGGTTTTCATTTTCACCTACAAGCGATGCTGTCAGTTCAGGCTTTAAACCTAAGCTAATTTCGTGAAGTGAAGTGTGAAAGGCTTTGATTGTATTTATCGACAACTCAGAAAATACATCGCCGTCACTTGCCTCATAAACAATATAAACCCCGTCATCACTTCCAAACTGACGCCGAAACCTATCCAGAGCAATTTTGGTAGGGTCATCATCTTGAAACCAGCTTTCTAAAGACATATCCATTTTAAACTGGGTAAGCATGCCATACATAAATACTATCGATAGAACAGTAAATAATGTTATGACAGAAAAACGACGCTTCATCAGTCGATGAGGGGCTTGCTCAAAAAAATTATTTATTCGCGTTAAAGAGGTTTGCACGTAGAAGCTCCGAAATTGATTCTAAACATTTTTTAAATATCTTTTGCTAGACGCAAGCCTGTCATTTGCCAACGCTGATGAGGATAAAGATATTTACGATAACTTGGTCGTATATGTTCTTCAGCACTTAAACAAGACCCCCCTTTCAATACCATCTGGTTACACATAAACTTACCGTTAATGTCGCTCAACCCTCCTTCAGTCTCTTTAAAGCCAGGGTAAGGCATATAAGTACTTCTGGTCCATTCCCAACAGTTCCCATGTAATTGAGATAACACCATCCCGTTCATTGAGTCTCTATCATTCTTATAGTTTTGAGGGTGTAACAAACCACTTTCACAAAAATTGCCACCTTTAGCCGCTTGGAACTCCAATGCATATTCAAGCTCATACTCACTCGGTAAACGGCATTTTTTCCAACGTGCAAATGCATCGGCTTCATAGTAAGAAAGGTGACATACAGGTTCATCGCTATTTAAGGTTTGTAAACCATGTAGTGTAAATTCATACCAGTCGTAGCCTTTTTTAACCCAGTACAATGGTGAATACCATTTATTAGATTCGAGCTGAGACCAGCCATCCGCTAACCACAATTCAGGTCGTAAGTATCCGTCATCATTTATAAAGTCAAGATATTCTCCATTTGTCGTTAAACGATTAGCAAGAGAAAAAGGTAATAGTTGGTAGGCATGTGCAGGGGATTCATTTTCAAAGTGAAACGACGCATCTAACTTTGTGGAAGAAGTATTAAACCCTATAATAGTTTCTTTCCCATCAAAGTACGAAAAATGAAGCGCTGATGAAATATCCGGTTTATCAGCCATCTTGATCACATTTGTTTTGTAAGCTGGAAATAGTGGATTACATGAAAAGGCATGTTTGATATCAGTCAATAAAAGCTCTTGATGCTTTTGCTCATGTTGCATACCAAGCATCAACCGTTTAGTGATTTCTAGCTTTATATCAGCGCTAAAAGCTTGCATGCTTAACAGGAGATCGATAATTCTCTGGTTAACTTCTTGGCGATAGGTTTGTACATCATCAAAACTTGGACGAGTGAGCAGGCCACGAGAATGTTTACGATTTTGATAACCTAGGCCATGATAGTTATCATTAAATATTTGCTCGTATGAAGGATCAACCAAACGATAATTCACTGCAAAATCTTTC
>ENA-OSET01005553-OSET01005553.1-sediment-metagenome-genome-assembly--contig:-NODE-5553-length-10596-cov-2.804734_pt1 | contig 10596 bp, 9 predicted proteins | sample MGYA00237882_ERZ534229 | MGnify/ENA primary metagenome ERZ534229 (study PRJEB26408, sample SAMN06266212) | sediment metagenome | isolation source: Hudson Canyon methane seep mesocosm | place: USA:Hudson...
TGCACCTGAGCGTACAAGCTGCTACCTTACCCGTAGACTCGGTTGACATCCTCTATCACGGTTACGACGGTGGTGGCATGGACATAAATGGTCCCTTTGTTCTAATGAGAAAGAGTATTGGAACTCAGGTTTCAGTGAATGGTCATTACTATGTCGACTCAGTGTCGGCTGCCTCGATAGATGTTATTACCTCGGGCGCCTCTGAATACACCGAAGAACGAACGGAGCTCAGTGCAGGTGTGGATTACTTGCACGAGAAAACAATGCTTAGCGTAGGGTATACCGAAAGTGAAGAAAATGACTTTCTGGCCAAGACGGTTTTTATGTCGGTCAATCAGGACTTCTTTGGCGATCTATCGAAAGTCACTATGGGGTATTCCCGAGGCTGGGATGAGATCAGTAAATTAGGCGATGATGTCATTAATGAAGCTGATCGACAAAATTTTAAAATTGGTTTTAGTCAAATTCTAACCAAAAGTTCGTTGATGGGTTTAGATGTCGAAACGGTCACTGATGAAGGTTTTCTCAGGAATCCATATCGCTCTTATCGCTTACTGAGTGCCGACAAGGTGAACTATACCAATGAGCCTGAAAACTACCCGGAAACGCATACCAGCACAGCAGTTGCAATACGCGGGCTTTATTACTTGCCCTATCGCGCATCGATAAAAGCAGAGTATCGATTTTTCTCCGATAGCTGGGGTGTTAAGGCAAATACCTATGAGCTACTTTATGTACACCCCTTGGGTGACGCTTGGACCTTAGAAGCAAAATTAAGATATTACAGTCAAACCCAAGCCGACTTTTACCGTGATCTTTTTGAGGCGGATACACAAGAATTTAAAGCGCGAGATAAAGAGCTAAGTACCTACTCTGATATTACCTACGGCGCGGGCGTGACTTACGAATTAGGCAAGGGCTTTATTCCTTACATCAACAAAATGAAATTTACCTTGTTGGTGGACTACCTGGAGTTTGACTATGACAACTTTAGGGATGCCAGGAATACCAGTTTAGTGGCAGGGACAGAGCCTTTTTATCATTTTGATGCTTGGGTGACCCGAGCATCCTTTACGCTTGAATATTAACCCTTAGCGTATAGGTTTTATGGAAATCGACATGAAAACGAGAACAATAGAAATGGATATAAAAAGCCTGAAAGACAACGTCATTCATCAGATCATAACGCTACTTATCTTATTCATCGCGGCCGGTGCTTGTGCGCTGAATGCTGCTGAAGTTGAAGAGGTGGCGTTGTCGGCAGCGCCAGAAAACGAAGCGGTGATCGTTGAGGAAATATCTACACCTACACTAGAGTCAGAAGTAGCGACAGAAGCAGAAGTAGCGTTAGAGCAAAAGCCGGTATTTGATCCAGAGCAACCGGTTGCCTTAAGCGTTGAACAATTGAAGAAGAAAGTCATACAGTTGAATCGTGATCTATTCATATTGGAAGAAGACTTGTTGTTTCCTGCGAATACCCAATTCGTGGTTTATCTCAGTATTGATAGCGGTCAATTTTTACAGCTAGACAGTGTGACATTAAAGATTGATGACCAGGTTTCATCTGCTCACCTTTATACGCAGCGGCAAATTAAAGCGCTTCAACGTGGTGGCATGCAACGTTTGCATCTCGGTAACTTGAAAGAAGGGGCGCATCAAATTACAGCTATTGTAAACGGTATTGGACCTGACAAAAGAGCATACAAATTAGCCGCTAGTTTAGACATACACAAAGATTCAGAAATCAAATCATTAGAGGTTCGCATTGAGGACCAGGCCGCTAACTTTCAACCCAGTGTCAATATTATTGAGTGGGATGCGTCGCATTGAATGGAACTAAGTGCGTGAAAATGAACTTCCCTAAAGTGTATCTGGCAGTCAGTCATCTTTTGTCCATGTGTGGACTGATCTTTCTAGGCGCTGTGCTCACTGCTAGCGCTAAAACAAAAGACGACACAATCCCGACCAGAGTGCTTGATCTAGCGTATGGCTCTGTTTTGTATGAATACTATCAAGGCCACGCATTTGAAGCGCTAACACTACTCAATGTCTCTAATGTGCGTGGTGGAATAAGTGGGCATGGAGATCATCCTGCTTTAGTTGAAGGTGGTTTGATGCTGTCTTATGGCATGGTGCAAGAGGCAAAAAAACTCTTTGAATCAGTATTGAAAGAACAGGTGTCTGCGTCACATAAAAACCGGGCATGGTTTTATCTAGCCAAAGTGTTTTATCTACAGCAGGAGTATCAGCTGTCACTGGAGACTCTTGAGAAGGTCGACCAAGCATTATTAAAATCAGAAAATACAGAACTATTTTATGAGACAGTATATTTGAAAGGCCAGATTGCTCACCTAATCAGCGAGAAGGGGTCACAGTTTCAGCAGCAAATTTCAGTCTTGCCTGCTACGCATATTTTTTCGTATTACTTACAATATAACCAAGCAGTTATCTCGGTAGAGACTGGACGGACCGATGAGGCTATTAATCGTTTTAGTAGTTTGGCGGCTAGTTTAGCAGAGTCTGAAAATGAGCAAGTGGAAAGGCAGGCTCTAAAAGAACAGAGTTTGTTAAGTCTAGGGCAGTTATATTTACAGAAAAAACAGCCGGATCTAGCGTTTAAAGCGTTGAGTGGTATCCGTAAAGGCAGTGTGTTTTCAGATCAGGCTTTGTTCTCTTATGCGGTTGCGGCAGCGAACCTGGACAAATTTGGCCTAGCGCTAGAAGCCTTGAATCTCTTAAAATCCCGGCCGCTCTTTATGCCCTGGTTGCAGCAGGTACCTTATGCGCTGGCCTACCTATATGAACAACTTGAAGAGCCAGAACTAGCGCTTCAAGCTTATCGTGCGGCAGCGGATCATTACCAAAATTTAGCGGTAGAACTCAAAGATAATAGCAATAGATTGAGCGAGCAAACGATTTTGAAGGCTCTGAAAATTGATCAGACGATTGGTCAGAGTTTGATAGAGACTGATTTCTATGGGCATTTAAAAGTCCAGCCTACAGATTTTAATATTGCAGCCTTGCTAGCGTCAGAAGTTTTCCAAAACGATATCAGCGAATTACATGAACTATACAAGCTTCGTTATTCACTTTCTCGCTGGGCACATCAGTTAGATTCTTTTGATCAAATGATGATTACGCGTAACAATCTTAGAGAGCAAAAAATTCAACAGACGGCTAACGCATTGGCAGCACAGCAGGCAGAATTATGGCGTTCACAGCAGCACGCTATGTCTGCTGAAGTGTATCAAGCCATTAAGAGTGAAGACTCTTTATTCTTTATGACGCAAGACCAAATAGATTACCATCAACAAATTCAAGGTGTTTACGAAAACTTATCGTCTTTTCCTGAAGGTGATGAAAAACAGGCTTATCTGGAAAAAATAAACCGTATTGAACGTTACTTTACATGGTGGGTGAGTGATACCTATGGCGTGAATCGTTGGCAAGCCGAAAAACAAGTGATTACCTTGAAAAGAGAAATGACGGCTTTTGACGAACATCACCGAAAACTGGTAGTGGAAATGTCTTCTAATGATAATAACGCAGCGTTAGCCTCAAGGGTATCAGAAGGGCGTCAACGACTCGCATTACTTAGACAAAATTTAGAGCTGAGCCTAGAAAAAACGCGCGTTAAATTATTGATGCAAGTACGTGCCGATATAAAGAAACAGAGCATAGAAACACAAAATTATCTGCTGGCGGCCAGAGAATCTCAAGCACGGCTCGCCGATGTACTATATCGAAAAGAGATCAGTGATAATCAAGACAAGGCCAAGACTAGTGAAGTAGGAGTTGGAGTAGGGGAGCTTGCAAAATGATCTATAAGTTCCGATCTCATGTTGCTGCAACATTAAAGGTAAGCCAAATTATATCCCTTACCTTAATAATATCCGCCTGTCAGAATTTTAGTTTTACGGGAGCATCTCAGAATCGCCTTAACCCTGAGTTACTTGAGTCACTCCAACCGGTGGTGATGAGCATAAGAGCTTATGACAATAAGCCGGTCTCGCTTGAACAGGTTATTGAAAGCTATACCAGTCTATTGCCCTTAGTGAATGACCCTGCAACGCAGATCAAAGTATTACATCGTTTGGCTGATTTAAAGCTTGAAAAGGGTGAGTACTTAATGGCTGAACAAGCCATTGATGAACTCGATATCGCCGTCTCTGCCTATCAGGGTTTGTTGACCAATTACCCAGAGAGACCTGATAACGATCATGTGCTTTACCAGTTATCTAAAACCTATGATCTTAAAGGATTAAGAGAGTTGCATTTAGCAAGCTTAGATACCTTGGTAAACAATTATCCGGATTCAAGATATTATTCTGAAGTACAATTCCGACGTGGCGAAATCCTGTTTACTGACGGGTTCTATGCAGAGGCACAAAAGGCCTTTGATGCTGTTATCAGCACAGGTGAAGATAGCTATTTATCAAATGCTCTTTATATGAAAGGTTGGAGCTTATTTAAGCAAAATTTATATGCGCCAGCTTTATTGAGCTACACCAAAGTATTGGATCTTGTCTTGTCTGAAAACCAATCAAACCAAGAGCTGAGCCAGAAAGACGTTCAAAAGAAATATCAGACCTTGGTAGAAGATCTATTAAGGGTAATGGGTTTATCTTTTTCTTATTTAGGCGGTGAAAAAAGTATTGCCACTTTGTTTGATCAGGTGGGTCCGCGGTTTTACGAAATACTTATTTATGAGCGTTACAGTGACCTATTGTTAAAGAAAGAGCAATACACAAATGTTATTGCATTGTATAAACATTTCATAGCGCGACACCCGCTAAGTTTATGGTCACCCAGGTATCAAATAAACGTCATTGAAACCCTGGGTATCGCAGGCTTTAAACGTGATATTTATGCCGAAAAAGTTGTGTTTGTACAAACATACGGAAAAGGCAGCCCTTACTGGGAACACTATGCTAAAACCAATGAAACCGAACTAAAAGAAAGCGACCTCTTATTATTCCCGAAAGCTAAATTACTCGTGTTACTACCAGAACTTGCTGACTATCATTTTGTGCTTGCCCAAAAAGCGTTAAAACAGAACGCTAATAATACGATGAATATTGAGTTTAAAAATGCCGCTCACTATAACCGGGCATTTGTAGAAACATTCCCGCAACACCCTCAAACGGCAAGTCGATTTTTCTTGTTAGCAGAAAGTGAGTTACACCTTAGACGATGGGAATCTGCAATCGAAGCTTTTGAGCAAGCTGCATATCAATTTGAGACTTATGAAAATGCATCAGAAGCAGGCTATGCTTCCATTCTGGCCTACACGAATTATGTCAACGCAGTCACCAAACAACAGGATACGGTTAACAACTCCGACGCAAGCAAACAATTGAATGAACTAAAGCAGAAGCAGCAACAAAGCCGCTTGCGATTTGTCGCACAACATATGACTGATGATCGCGCCTTAGCGGTATTGTTTATCTCAAACAGTTTTACCTTTGAACAAAAGCGTTATGAAGAGTCTGTGCAACTTGCTCAACGAATAATAGATTGGCCTGAGTTATTTGAAGGTGCGCCAGCAGTAGACGACGCTACTTTACTGGAGGCCATGGTGATCAAAGCACATAGCCTATATGCCCTTAAGAAGTTCACACTAGCTGAAACGGCATATCAATCGGTGTTGCTTAGTATGCCGATAAAAGACCCTCGTCATTTGGCGCTGGTTGAAAATTTAGCCGCCTGCGTCTTTAATCAAGCCGAACAGTTCTTGGCTGACGGAAAAAAACAGCGCGCCATTGACGAATTTTTGCGTGTTGGCGTAGTAGCGCCTAAATCAACACTACGGGCGAGTGCAGAATATGATGCCGCGAATTACCTCCTTGAGTTAAAACAATGGCCAAAATTGATTGAGGTGTTGGTGGCGTTTAGGGCGAATTATCCTCAGCATAGCTTGATAAACACCTTGCCTGCCAAGCTTGCGCTAGCATACCGTGAAACCAAACAATGGGACCCTGCTGCTAAAGAGTTGCATACCATGTATGCCTTAGCGACAGATCCGAAAGAAAAACAAGATACGCTTTATATCGTGGCAGAGTTATATGACAAAGCTGAAAACCATCAGCAAGCAATACTGAGTTATCGTAAATATGCGAACACCTATGCTTCACCTGTTGAAACCTATATGGAAGCCGCCAATCGCTTAGCTGAGCTTTATCTATTGACCGACAAACCGTTAAAGCGTCGTTTTTGGCTAGCCAAGCAAATGAAAGCGGTTGATACAGCGGGAGATTCTGCTGATGACCGTATGCGCTATTTGGCCGCAGCTGCATCAAGCGTGCTGGCCAACGATGGTTTTGTTCAATACAAGCGGGTTAAGCTGACTCTACCGTTGAACGAAGCGATGACCAAGAAAACCAAAGCGCTAGAAAAAGCAATGAAGGCTTTTCAAAAGACCGCTTCGTATGGTGTCTCTCAATATTCTACCGAAGCTGGCTATAGAATGGCGGATATCTATGCACAATTGAGTAAGGATCTAATGGCCTCAGATCGACCGGACGGTTTGAATGAACTAGAACTTGAGCAATATGAAATTCTATTGGAAGAACAAACGTTTCCTTTTGAAGATAGCGCCATTGATATTCATGAACAGAATGCCAGCCGATCGTGGAATGGCATCTATGACAAATGGGTGAAGAATAGCTTTAAATCCCTGAGGAAATTACTACCAGGGCGCTATGCAAAAGATGAACTACTGATGGGAGTGACTCATGACCTTAATTAACATCAAGCGTAAGGCTGGCTCTCTTGTCTTTATTCTATTTATTCTGTTCGTCAGTGGCTGCGCAAACAAGCCAGCTAGTGAACAAACTGATCTCGCGTTGCAGCAGGCTTCTGAAACAAGTCAGTTGGAACAGAAATTCAAACAGGGGATTGAGTTAATCGAACAGTCTCGATTTGACGAGGCAAAAATAATATTGGAACAGGTTCATCAAGCTCATCCACAAATAATGGGTCCGATTTTAAATTTAGGTTTCATCTCGATTAAGCAACAGGACTTCGAAGCAGGCAAAACATATTATGCGCAAGCGCTTCATCTAAAACCAAAGCATATAGGTTCTTTGATTTCCTTAGCGTATATTGCACGGGAAGAAGGTCGCTTTGATGAGGCTGAAAACTACTATCGTCAGGTGTTTAAAATTGAGCCCAATAATTTGTCGGCCTTAAAAAATTTAGGTATCTTGTTAGACTTGTATCGTGGGCATTTGAACGATGCCTTGGTGTTGTACGAACAATATCAACTGCTACAAAAGCAACCTGATGAGAAGATAAAAGATTGGATTTTTGATATTAAAAGCAGAATAGAGGCGGAGTCGTAAAATGCAGCCATATTTTAAAGTATTCATTCTGTTTGTTTTTGGTTTGGTCGGTAGTTTGAGTCCTTTGGTGCAAGCAGAAAATCAAGTTATTACCATAGAGGGTACCAGAATCCGCGGTAATCAGGAGTTGCCAACTGTTTTGTATATTGTGCCTTGGCAGGCTCCGAAGGTGCATCAATTGGAAACACCAGAATCTAGTTTGGCGAGTCAACGACCGATAAAAAAAATTGAACGTGATAGTTTTAAACGCCTGGTATCTTACCATCAGACATTTAAGCAACAATTAAGTACAGATGATAAACAGTAGTATGGTTCGTTTTCAGTTTTTTATTGTGTAGAAACCTCAAGCGAAATAGTAATTGTTGACTAAGCTGATGGAGCAGAGAAAATACTCAAAATGTGAGAAAAAATGAAACGTTTTTTGGTGGTAGATGATTCTTCAATGTTAAGATAGAAGGTTGTGTTGTGGAAATTTACCTGTGCCAATTATGTTGAGTATTGTGGTTTGTTGCGATTGAAGAATGACAATAGGCGCTATGAACGGTGCCAGACTTGTCTTTCCTGAAGAAGGTATTGATGCGTGCTACGTTTTATATTTCCCTAACACGCGATTAACCCCACTGGTTAAATCTTCGGGCACAATGGGCTTCTGAATCCAGCCATTGGCGCCGCTATCTTTTGCTAACTGCTTTACCTCAACTTTTGATTCTGTGGATAGAATCAGCATTGGGATACCTTGTAGGTGTGAGAACTCACGGAGTTTAGCAATAAGCGTCGTGCCCTTCATGCCCGGCATATATTGGTCAGAAATGACTAAATCAATTTTTTGACTTTTTACCCAGTCAAGTGCTTTTGCGCCATCTTCAAAACAGATGACTTCGTGACCAGATAGTTCTAAGGTTGATTTAACAATGCTACGCATAATGATTGCATCGTCTACAGCAAGTATTCTAGCCATGATCCTTCACTCCAGCTGAAATTTATATACTATTAACTATAGTCATGAATTATAGATGTGTGAGTATATTTTTTAATATTAGCAATGTCTAATTTAGTAAATTCTATATTAGTATTTACTAATGTATCTGATTCGACTATAGTAGGCCTTCTATAACGTTATGTGATCGATTATGTCTAACAAGCTGAGTGTAAGTGGAAGGTCTGAAATGCAGCAGCATGCAAGTGATGCTGCGCAGTTACTTAAAAAAATGGCAAATGAAAATCGATTACTTATTTTATGCACTCTTATAGATGGGGAGCTTTCTGTCAGTGAATTGAATGACGTTATCCCCTTGAGCCAATCTGCTTTGTCTCAACATCTTACCTCCCTGCGAACAGCCGGGTTGGTGAAAACACGAAGAGAATCTCAGGTTATTTTTTATAGCCTTGAGGGAGATGCTGCCATAAAAATCATTTCGGTTTTGCAGTCAATTTATTGTCCCGACCTTTAATTGAGGAAGTCCCTATGACTCAAACAGCACAGATAAACCCTATAGCAACAGTTCCACTCGCAGAGTTTCTTCAACTCAAAAAAAACGAAGCTTTAACCATAATTGATGTCAGAACGCCCGCTGAGGTGAATAACGAATATCTAGAGGGTTGTCATAACCTACCATTGCAAGAGCTTGATGAGGATACATTTAATAATTTATTGAATCAGGCTAATGTTCAAACGCCAACTGCTGTTTATTTATTATGTGGTACCGGAATGCGCGCTAAAAAAGCGGCCGAAAAACTGTCAGCTATCAACGCGACAAAAATATTGGTTATTGAAGGCGGAATGGGTGCGTTAAAGGCCGTAGGTGAGAAAACGCAACAAGGTGTTGGAAAGACTATTTCGCTAGAACGGCAAGTAAGAATTTCGGCTGGAGCACTGGTCGTGATTGGTATTATCTTGGGCTCTGTTATAAACCCTGCGCTTTATGGGCTCTCTGCGTTTGTTGGTGCGGGTTTGGTTTTCGCAGGCGTGACTGACACCTGTGGTATGGCGATGCTATTAGCGCGTATGCCCTGGAATAGAGCATAAGGCTAACTTGTATTAACCTGACTAAATGATGGGGCGGTGCATGTTAAAAATTGATTATTACTCTGATATTTTATGTGTTTGGGCTTGGGTTGCCCAACGAAGAATTGAAGAATTGAATGAGCGTTTTGGCGACCAGGTTGAATGGTGTTTTCATTATATGGATGTTTTTGGCGATACTGCTGGCAAGATGAAATCTCAATGGTCTGATCGTGGGGGAATTGAGGGCTTCGCATCACATGTATCAGAGTCCGCGGCACATTTTCATGAACTTAAAATTAATGACTCACTTTGGCGAGAGGTTCAACCTAAAACGTCTGCAAATGCGCATCTTATATTGAAAGCGGTTGAGCTTGAACACGGCGTCTTGCTTGCTAACCGTTTCTCTAAGACCTTGCGTGAAGCATTTTTTCTAGAAGCGGTTGATATCGGAGAAATGTCAGTGCTTTATCATCTATCAGATATTGCAAAGCTGAATACTGAAAAAATTAAGCAGTTTATCAGTGATGGGTCGGCAGTGGCTGTTCTCATGAGCGATTACCAAAAATCTAGAAATTTGAATATTAAAGGGAGTCCTTCCTATGTGCTTGATGGTGGACGCCAGACCTTATATGGCAATGTGGGTTATAGAGTATTGCAGGCAAATGTAGAAGAATTACTGAAACAGCCTGAAAATGATGCCAGTTGGTGTTAAGGCCGGTGCTGTTTTACACCAAATTGTGAACGTAGTTATCACTTTTAAACGGATCATCAATTCGTTCATGTTCAAACTTGCTTAACATTCGGTAATATAAAGCTACAAGTCGCAAAGTTGGTGTTACTTATTATGTTTAATCGAACCATTAAGCAAAATAACGATCATAGGGAGATGGCGTTAGTAAATTATAAAGCAAATGGACATCTTGAAAATGAGCCCTGTAAAGTCGATTCAAATGATGTGAAATCATGGACTCATCCTTTAGATGCATTGCGGGTGCAGACTCTGACGTTAAAAGAAAGGCTAAAGCTCAAAACTTTAAAGCCAGTCACAACTCACCCAGTTCAAGCCGAAGAAGACTCAAACAATAGTTTAGGTGTTTTTTTTGATCATCAAATATATTCAAAAATTATTCGAACTGCGGTAGAAGATATCGACGTGAAGATTAAGCATTTCAATCACCCTGGTTCGTTTACACCAGAATTATTTCCGCTATTCGACAACATATCTTCTTGGATTATTTTCTTGTCTGA
>ENA-OSET01005556-OSET01005556.1-sediment-metagenome-genome-assembly--contig:-NODE-5556-length-10593-cov-106.027482_pt1 | contig 10593 bp, 7 predicted proteins | sample MGYA00237882_ERZ534229 | MGnify/ENA primary metagenome ERZ534229 (study PRJEB26408, sample SAMN06266212) | sediment metagenome | isolation source: Hudson Canyon methane seep mesocosm | place...
AGCGGCTTATTATGATCAGAAAATTGCATTCACATTAACAAAGAAGAAAAATATTAAAATAAGTCAAGTTAGTAAGTTAAATGATTAAATTTATTTTATTACATTTTTTATACTAGCAGAATCTATTATTAATGATTAATTTTTTAGACACTTTTCATGTATTTATAAAAGCATGATAAGTGCTTAATAATAGGAATAAAAATATTACTTTTTTAGTAATATCCTAAGAAGTACAAATAAACTTAAAAGTGTGAAAAGAGAAATAGGAGCAAAGCTTTGCGCATTTTCAGAAATCTTAATAAAATCACTCTTTAGGACTTTTTCATAAATATTAAAACCAGTCATTTCTTTTATTAAAGAAATTCCTCCGAAATATACAATAATTTTTTCAATAATTTTTAATTCACTAGCTATTTTATCTTTTCTAATAGAGTCAACAAAGTTAGTGACATCAGAAGCATCATTAGAAATATCCTCTAAAATATCTTTTGATAATAGTGACTCTCTCCATTTTTTATATATAGCATTGTGCATGGTATTATTACTGATATGAGAAAACCTGTAATTTAACCTGAAGTTATAGACATTTGATTTAAATGTATTAAGATGCATTAAATCATGAGCAGAAGGGTGATGAAAATTAATTTTTTTCATGCCATTTTCACTCAACCTCAGTAATGCAATATATTCAAAATATGCCATTAATGTAATTGGGTAATAACAAGATTTTACATTATTTTTAATAAAAGCATCTAATGCGTGTGGAGATTCACAGGAAGGGCTGCTTGGCTCTATTAAAATAGATCCCCCTTCAAGGCTAACTGCGTGGGAAATATAGTCAAATGGCTTATAAATACTTGATTCCATAATCGCATTTCTTGGTAAATAAGCATCAGTAAATTTTTTGCTTATTTTTACAATAAAATCTTCTTTTTGTGATGTCGTGTTAAAAGGTTTATCTAATTTTATAGCTGTATAGCAAAATGCTTTATCCCAATAACTTGAATCTATTTTAAAAAGGGAAGACTGTTTTTTTGCGATAGGATCTTGTAAAAAAGGCAAAATAGAGCTAATGATGTCAATGAATCTGAAGGATTCACTTTCACTTTCATTTGAGTTTGAGTGCCAGCGCACAGGGTTAACTTTTTTATTACTAATATTATTACGGGACAGCTGATAGAGAGTCTCTTGTAAATAGTGTGTAGAAGATATGTTTTTCATCGAAACTTTTATAGAGACACCTCCGACACCGGTACCTAGCATAAATAGCCTTACCTCCTTTATGATAAAGTTTACCCAAGGTAAGTTATCGGGGCAGGCATCGCCATTATTAGATAACCTTTTGCAAGCGCTTTTAGATAATTTAACATCCAGCCCTTGCATTATGCCGCGGCTTTCATGGTTTAAAACATCTAAGGTGGCTTGGCTAAGAACAAGTGATGGGTAACCATGAGGGACTGCTTTTTTAAATATTTTGTTTGTCTCAAAACAAAAACTATCATCCAGCGTGTTTTTAACAGCAGTATCTAATTTTAAGTCTAAGGTCAGCTTGCTTTTTTTCCATACAGCTTCATTTTTTTTATTGTGTAATAATTTTTTTTGGCGCAAGTTATAAGGCAACAAGTCTAGTAAGCAGTCTAATTTTGTATGGTCTCTTATTTTAATGTATTGTTTATCTACAATTGCTTGATTCTTAGGAGTGATGGAGAAAAAAAAGGGAAAAACGATGTGTATATCATGCTCGGTAATAATGGGTTGATCTGTGACTGACATGGCTGATATTCCTTGCTTTTCTAAATTCAATTATTTAACAGATGTTTAATTGTAAATGTAAAAATGGTTTGTGGGTATGAAAATTAACAATAATTTTTCCAAAAAATATTATTAAAGAGGGAACATGATAATTATAAAAAAATTTGGCCGTAGCGTTATAACGCAAGATAAAAACACCGACAATAAGAGAGAAAGAGAACTTGATACATCAGCGCGAGCAAAGGCAAAAAGTCAAAATAGCCAAGTCTTTCCATTTCTTAACAAAAAAGAGGATTTTATTAACCTATGGATTTCTGAATTTGATAAGTTAATATATAAGCCTAAAGGAGATGACAAGCCAACAAAAGAAATGTACACGCTCCGAGAAGCAGCAGGGAAAGGTTTTCTTAATTATTGGAATCAAATGCCTATGGTATCAAAGAAAGACGGAGCCTTTAGTGACATGTGGATGTCTAAAGTTCACCCTTATGGAAGGGGGATAACAGAATTTTCGCCTCCTTTACAGTTAGAGAAGCTAATAGATCAAGGTTTATTGAGTGCTATGGGGGGAAGTGAGCCATTAAAGAATTGTCATTGGAATAGAGTGACAAGTAATGTTTTTAAGGGCCTCAAAGTACAGTTAGACATACTAGAGGCTCAAGCCAAAAATACCTTCGTAATTAAAAATAAAACTAATTCAAAAAGGAATCGACCTGCAAGTCAAAACATCAAAGAATTTCTACTCACTGATGAAACGGCCTTTATTAATCTATGGATTTCTGAATTTGATAAATTAATACTCAAACCTCAAGGGCATAATAAACCAACAGAAAAAATGTATAACTTGCGACAACAAGCAGGGGTAGCTTTTTTAAATTATTGGAAAAAAAAGCCACTAATACCCTGGGCAAACTCGGAATCATTTCCTGATAAGTGGATGTTAAAAGTTCATCCTTATGGTGATAAAACTTCCAATAATAGATCTGAGACCTTAATAAAATCAAAGTGGGGGTCGGTAATGAGAGCAAAAGAATGCCTCAGTGATGATCAATGGGAACAAGTTGCTTTCAATGTTTATAGTCATCTTTATGGAAACCAAAAAACTTTAAATGGTAAAAATAAAGAGATAGGATTAATTGCAGCGCGAGCCAATTCAATTAAACAAAATGTACCTAGCTATACCTTAGATAAGGACAATAATTTTTTATCTGATAAAAAAGATAAATTACGGTATATAGCAGCCCTAAGAGGGGAGGGGATAAAATGGGAAGAAGTAAAGGACAGATATAAGTGGAAGGAACTAACGCAACTAATCAATATAGAAGAAATTGACAGCACAGATATAGCAAAACGAAAACAACATCTTGCTGAATGTTTTTACACGCACCATGGAAGAATATTTGGCGATATTCAAAACAGTAAGATTGAAGATAAGGACTGTTTTTTATACCATTCGCTGGTTAAAGAAATTTTATTTGAGTGCATAGAAAAAAAACAAGACTTCTTAAACGATACTGAGGTACATCAGCGTTTAATCTACAAAGAAAATAACAGAATAATGGCAACAGCGGTAAGTATAGGTAAATTAATTCATTACCAAGGCGGCATAGAGGCAATAGGAAATAAAGAAGATTTGGTTAATAGTAAGTTCTTAACCGATGCGGGGCTTACAGAAATTAAGCAGAATGAATCTTTTGTACGCCAATGGTTAGAGCTTATTGCCATAGCGAATACCACACTGAGCCAATTAGTTGATCCAGACGGCAAGCATGAAGATATTTTTGCCGCTACCAGTTTTGATGATGCTTTAAAGGGCTTAAATAACATAAGTGATTTTGATAGCAAATTTAAATTGCTGTTTGGAGAAAATCATAGGCTTTATGATGATGATACTGAGCGACAAAAGTTATTGAGGATAATTTATGACACAATTAGCGCACTACGTAATGCTAGTTTTCATTTTAAAAATATTCAAGGATTTAACAAAGCATTAGAAGATAATTTATCGACGAAAGGGAGAAGGCAAAAAGGGGTTGTCGATAAGATAATAGAGTACACAAAAGTCCATCAACAAAAACAGCATGAATTATTGATTGCTGATTTAAAAGCTGCAAATGTTGAGGACTATTTGAGTCAATTACAGCTAGACTATTTATTTGAAGTGGTATGTAAAGGTGAACGTGAGCTACTGGATATGCCTAAATTCAGTAAATTATTATTACGAGCTGGGGAAATTGGAGAAAAGATAATTTCCCCTGTTAATGCGACAGCAATGGAGCACCCAGCTTATCAGTGTTGTTTTATTAGTTTGAAAATGCTCTATGACCAGGATTTCGTTAACTGGCTTAAAAAGCAAAGTAATAAAAATATTGCTAGCTGGATGGATAGCGCAAAAACGAGAGCAACGAATGCGGCAAAAAAAATATTTAGAAATGGAACAAATATTTCTTCTAAAATGGCGCGGTTGCGAAATATTGTAGAAGATGAAACGCTAGTGGAGTATTTCTCTTTTATTACGGCTGAGACGGCAAATGAGTTTCAGGTTCAACAGCAAAAAAATCGTTACCAATCAAATTCTGCCAGTGCTAAAGAACAGAGTAACTTTGTTGAGCAGTTTAAGCAGGATTTTCTCATTTATGCTTTTAAGGGATATATTGGGGATATAAAATTTGGTAAATTAGATCAGGGTGAAAAGCTTCTCAAATGTAATGCAAAGGGCTCTCTTTTACCAGAGAATAATCGCTCAGATACAGGTGCTGAAGATATAGAGCGCCCTTGGCTCTATTTAGTTCTACATCTAGTGCCTATAGAGGTTGTTAATAGAATTACGTTGCAGATAAAAAAGCACAGCGTTTTAACAAATAGTACCTTGGACGATACTCGTGCTGCATATACGGATATTCACCAAGCCTTTTCATTATATCTTGGAGTGCATGGTGCTATTTTGGGCTTGCAATCATTGAGTAATGAGCCAGAACTTCAAGTTTTTTTTGAAAAAGAAAGTGATTTTAACAATTTATTTACAGACAATGGCGAAGGCTTAGTTCCTGTAAAGGGTCTTCGAGACATACTACGCTTTGGAAACTTAGAGCAATTAAAAAAAATGTTTTCTGACAAGAAAGTGGCTAGTGACGATATTACAAATTTAAAGGAATATCTAGAAGCAACTGGTGGGAAAAGCAAGATAGCGAGAGCTCAAGAAAAGCGAATCGAACTTCATAAAACATTAACTGAATTGCCTAAAAGGCTTACAAAGCCTAGGGTAAAGCAAACCGGTATTGACACGTATGAAAAGAATAATAATATTTCTATAAGTGGGTCTATAAGTGAGTACCGTAAAGACCTTAAATGCATCGTAAGCTATAGAGAACTAAAAAATAAAATTTATTTATATAACGTTAAGCAGGCGCATCAATTAATAATGGCAACCCAAGCACGATTACTGGGATATAGCCAGATAAGAGAGCGTGATCTTTATTTTGTATTACTGACTCAGCTAATGCTGAGAGGGGTAACACTAGAGAAAGAGAAAAAGAAAAAGGATAAGGATAAGTTAAATGCGCTAGATACAGATACAGTGCTAGATGAAGAGGAAAAAAAGAAGCTAGAAAAACAAATAAAACCAGAAAGATCTCTTAAAGACTTAGTTGAGAAAGGTCTGATATTTTTGGCTTTGGATCAGCTGAGTAGTAGTGATAAAGACTTAAAAGCAATACATTCTGAAATAGAAGATATGTTTGTAGGGGTTAGCCCAGACTCTGATAATAGAAACCTACGGAATAGGCTTGCTCATTTTAAGGATTTAGGAAATAAAAACTTGATTAATATAACAAGTCAAATTAATGAAGTTCGTAAAATGATGAGCTATGACAGAAAGTTGAAAAATGCTGTTTCAAAATCAATGATAGATTTATTCGAGCGCTATAATTTAATACTAAGCTTTAAAGTACAAAGCCATAAACTACAGCTTAAAAACCTTAAGTCAAAACAAATAACTCATTTAAATAATAAGGGTATAACTGAGAATTTACTGAGTGATGATTATGTTAGTGTTATTAAGAGATTGCTGCTAACTGAACAAAACCCTGAATAACGGCATAGATTTTATTAGCATTGAAAAAAGGCATTAAAAGAAGACAAAGTTTATAAAATCAATGGCTTATAATTTATTTTCAGGGGAATGTTTGCTAGTTGTTGATTTTGAACGTAAATTTGCTACAATCTGTGACAGATTCTTTAAAGGATCTGTTACTTTTATAGTGTTGCCAATATCTTACTTAGGTAGTTTTGTATATCAATGAGATATAGGGGGTGCTGTTGAAATTATCCCCACATAAAGGGGAACTAAGACTCATCTATAGGTTCAAAAGTTCTCATTAATAATTCGTTGAAATTATCCCCACATAAAGGGGAACTAAGACTCAATTCCATGTTTTTTATCTTTTTTGAGAATTTGTTGAAATTATCCCCACATAAAGGGGAACTAAGACCACCACTCTTATTTTGATTTGGTTTAGAAGAAGGTTGAAATTATCCCCACATAAAGGGGAACTAAGACAAACCAAAATATGGCTATCATAAAAACTCCCTTTGTTGAAATTATCCCCACATAAAGGGGAACTAAGACTTCAATTCCTAATCTTAACTTTGCTTGGGTGGGGTGAAATTATCCCCATATTAAAGGGGGAGTTTAAGCGCGCCACTATTTTTCGCGAAAGCTTCGAGGGGGTCCGTCCGGTCTCCGCAGCGAAAAATTGCGTGGCGTCTATGCCTGCGGCGGCCCACGTTCGTCCTGCGTCCGTACCGCTTCGCCATACCAGAGCAAGCTCGGCACTGGCTTCGCAGTACTACCTCAAATGACTTGACGCCATTTCGGAATGCCTTGTATTTTGTCTCCACCTTCGCTAACGCTCAGATTCCGACAAAACACCCGGCCCTATGGCTACGCGGGGGTCAGCGAATGAGTGGTGTTCGCCTTCGATGTAACAGAACACCAGTAAAATATTCGCCAACTGGCGAAAATAAACAATAATTTTCTCTAATTATGAAACTGTAATTTATTATTGTGGGGCCCTTAATGATCCCTTATTCACTATTTATTCTCAATGTATTTATTAAGTTCTTTTAGATAAATATGTTTATCTTTTTTTGATAATTCAACATATTCCTTTACTCTATCCCCATTTAGCATTTCAACAGTTTTTCTAACTTTCTCAGGTTTGCAAGTTTCTATAAGCTTCCGTGCTAAAACGGCACCTTTAGATTCGTTGCTTGATCCTCTCTCATCAGAACTACACTTAGTGTTAATGATTTGCTCTATAACCTTGCCAGTTATTTTATTTTTTGAACTTTCTGTCTGTGTTGCCTCCCGCCAAACATCTTGCATATCTACCCCTTTATTCTTAGCCTTTCGAAGCTCACGAAGTATCGAACTGGAGTATTCAGTACCTACAGGAATTAATAATTCAAATTCAGTTTCCGCATCCTGAATGCCGCGATAGAAATCAGAAATAGAGCTACTTCCTTCAATATCTTCTCTAAACACATCCTTTAAAGTTTTACCATCTAAATGACGCAGCGCATTACCATAGAGAAGCTTCTTATGTTTTCTTCTTAAAGCATTATCTTTACCCTCATATGACTTTATTGACTTTTTAATATTATTAGCAATATCCATAGATCTTTTCTCAGAAAATTCTTTTGTTACTATTGGCTGAGCCTGTTTTTTAGTAATTGATTTTCCTATACATTTCTTACCTTTCTTTTTCTTAGTCATAATCAGCTCTTTTATATGTTATTACTTTTTATAAAATGACTTTAGCTAACGATACAGAGCTGTATTTTAGTCTGAGGGTAAACGGGTTTGTACTGCTTCGGGAAACCCTTTTAAGCCATCAATACAGGCGATTAAAATGTCGTTGACACCTCGATTCTGTAGTTCGGTCACACTCCCAGCCAAAACTTAGCGCCTTCATTTTCAGAGAGCCACATCCCTAATAATTCTTTTTGGCCCTCCATATTAACGCCGAGGGCTAAATAGACCGCTTTGTTAATGACGGTTTTATCTTGCCTTATTTTGACAACAATACAGTCAAGGTAAATCAATGGGTATACAGCATCAAGTGGGCGTGATTGCCACTCACTCACTTGTTCGATAACCGTGTCAGTCACTTTAGAAATCAGGCTAGCAGAGACATCTGCACCGTATAGCTCTTTAAAGCTATCGACGATATCGCGTGTTAATAAGCCTTTTGAATACAGGTAGAGAATCTTCTCATCCATTGAGGTAATGCGTGTTTGGTGCTTTTTTACCAATTGTGGCTCAAATTCACCCTGACGATCACGAGGAATATCAATCTCAAATTGGCCTTCTTCCGTCCGCAATGTCTTACTAGAAAAGCCATTTCTACTATTTTCAGTCTCGGATGACGTATTTTTACGGTAACCTAAAGCTCATCTAGCTCGATATTTAAAGCGGCCTCAACGGTTACTTTAGTCAGCATTTGACTAAAATCACTGAGGTCTTTTTCAGTTTTTATACTTTTTGCAGCTTCACGAGCAAACGCTTCGAGTTCTTTTTTATTCATAACGACTTATCCTCTCATATTAGAGATTAATGATAAGCAGTTACACAAAGTTTTGTACAGTCTCGATTTAAATTGTATAAGTATCTAGTAACTCTCCATTATCCGCATATAATTTGATTGTATCGTGTGCTTTTAATGGCTCATCAGGTTTTATGGAAAAACCAATATAGCCCTTACGGATGGATGCTTTTTCATTTGCCCAAGCCCGATATTCATTAGCAATAATTTTAAATTCTAATGTATCATTTATAGTTATTTTCACATGACAAGGAAGGTCTGAATTAATCTTTGCCAGCCACCCATGAATAGTTTTATATTTTCCAGGAGGGGGTATTACTTTGTTTATTTCCCCTATATAAATTTTTTTGTTGGTGCTTAAAGATATGTTCTTTTTATTGAAAAGTATTTCTGCTTGACTATAGAGGTCGAAGTCTTGTGTATTAAGTTTTTTTATTAACTGTAACTCATTAGTATTCAATTCGTATGATTTATTGGTTTTAAGTTGATTTGAATTTACATGAATATTTTTAATATTTAGTTGATATATTTGGTTTAATAAATTTAGTGATTTTTCATATTCTTCTGTGAGACCAATGAAGCCTATGGCCTGGGTAGGGATGCCGCGTAAGAATTTGCTTTGGAAGTTAATGAACCTTTCTTCTTGAATAAATGATATAAAATCTTTTTTATAGCCATGGTGTTGAGTGTAGTGTTCGTAATGGGAGCGGATTTGTTGATCAGGCCTACGAACAAAACAAATAATATTTTTTGCATCATAAATAGGTGCGTATTTATTTAATGGAAAATGTCCACTCAATATATTATTAGGTGAGTTTTTTAAAGTTTTATATAGATGGAAGCGGTCGTTATTTTTATATTCATTGTCGATAATTAGTTGGCTAGTTTCTTTGTTTTTTTCTCCGTAGTCATTAAATGAGTTGGAGCTTCCAAAATAATTTTGCGCAGCTATACGGAAGCTAGTTCCGGCAGTCTTAGGGATATGAATAAATAGGAACATAATTTGATTTTATACTGATTTTATAGAGTAATTTTCATGTGTTAATGTCAAGTTGGGGTTATAAGCTGGATCTTGTGTTAATGATTTTCCCCATGTGTTTTTCATGTATTGTACTTCTTTGTTTGCTCGCGTTATTTTCTCTGGTGTATTATCCGAGCCGCGAGAGATTGATTCATGATGATAGAGTTCGGCATAAGGTGTCCATATATTTCTGTACCCTGCATTTCTAACACGAATACAGAAGTCTACATCATTGAAGGCAATGGGGAGGTTTTTCTGATCTAGTCCATTGACGAGATTAAATATATTTCTTTCGATAAGTAAGCAGGCTGCAGTGACTGCAGAATAGTTTTGAATGAGTTCTAGTTTAGAAAAATAGCCTGATTGTTCGCGTTGAAAGTGCTTATGTCCATGTCCTGCGACTCCGCCAATACCTAAAATGACCCCAGCATGTTGTATTTGATTATTGGGGTAATAGAGTTTGCCTCCCACACAGCCGATATCAGCACGAATAGCATGAGATACCATTTCTGTTAACCATGTTGTATTTATGACTTCAATATCATTATTAATTAAACCTAAAATGCTGCCATTGGTATGTTTAGCAGCATAGTTGTTAATAGCTGAATAATTGAAAGGGTGGTCCCAGTCCAAAGTTCGGATATTAATATTGTTTTTAACTACGTCTGCAATAAAATCTAGTGTTTTTTGGCAGTTTGTACGGTTATTAACAATAATTATTTCATAATTTTTATAACTAGTTTTTTCTATAATAGAATTGATACAGTTAGATAATATATCATGGCCATTATGAGTAGGAATAATTAAGCTGACGAGAGGTTGTTCAGTGGGGACTGGCCATTGTACGCGATAGGTGTTCGCTAATTTTCCTTGATTAATAGTGACCTGTTGTTTTTTAGACTGAAAGTAATTTTTTAGTGCTTTTATGCCAGCCTGTGTTGTGTAATTTTTGGCCTCTGCATTTCCTGCTGTCGATTCTTCATGTGCTCGCCAGTGGTATAGAATTTTTGGGATTCTATGGATTTGATTACTTGTTAGGTCTGTCGTGTACCTAAGTAATAAATCATGATCCTGACTACCCTCAAGCCCTAAGTTAAACCCACTTATAGACTTTAGTTTTTTAGTTTTTAAGAGTATCGGGTGGCCAATATAATTTTGACTATAAAGAAGGTCTTGATTCCACTCGGGTTTAAAATGAGGTTCAAAGCGAGTATT
>ENA-OSET01005558-OSET01005558.1-sediment-metagenome-genome-assembly--contig:-NODE-5558-length-10590-cov-2.855132_pt1 | contig 10590 bp, 9 predicted proteins | sample MGYA00237882_ERZ534229 | MGnify/ENA primary metagenome ERZ534229 (study PRJEB26408, sample SAMN06266212) | sediment metagenome | isolation source: Hudson Canyon methane seep mesocosm | place: USA:Hudson...
TGCCCGCGTGATCAAGCGGATTTAGATTTTTGCATCACAAAACTTAAAACATTAGCTGAACTCTACCCGCCTAACTTTGAGCATAAATATCTACTATTACAAGCTGAGCTTGGTCGCTATCAGAACCAGCCTATGGAGCAGCTTGCTGAGCAGTATGAAACAGCAATTAGGGCCGCATCTGAAAATGGTTTTTTACACTATGAGGCGCTGGCAAATGAGCTATTTGCTTCATATTGGTTATCAAAAAAACTTAATAAAACAGCCCTTACTTATTTAAATGAAGCACTGTACTTATATCGAAGCTGGGGTTGTAGTATTAAGGTTAGTAACTTGGTACAGCGTTATCAGCGCTTATTGCAAGATGAACAGTTTAACTCTGAGCATCGAGACCGTCGCCATGTGTCTATTCTGCCATCAAGTCATAGTATGCAAACGTCAACCCAAACAAGTTCTCAAGAAGGTTTGGATTTATTGTCAGTGATGAAATCTGCCCAAGCTATTTCGGGTGAATTGGAAATTAAAGGCTTATTGGCAAAGCTTATGCTGGCTATAATGGAGAATTCAGGCGCGCAAAATGGCGCGCTTATTCTCGATACTCCCCAAGGTGGCGTGATTGAAGCCAGCTTAAAAACCCAGCCAAGTAATGATATTAATTTGGAATCACGCCCGCTTGAAAATGCGCAAGACGTGCCGGTGTCACTCATAAGCTATGTATTGCGAACTGACAGTGATTTAATTCTGCAAGGTGCCAGCTCTCATTTAACGAGTAGTGCCAATTCAGCCTTTATAGAGGATCCTTACCTACAAAAACATCAGCCTAAGTCAGTATTATGTATTCCGGTGGACTATCGGGAAAAAATGATGGGTGTTTTGTATTTGGAAAACCCGTTAATTCACAACGCTTTTCCACAAGAGCGGCTTAATATTATTAAAATGCTACTGACGCAGGCAACGATATCTTTCGAAAATGCTCGCTTATTTAATGAGGTAAGCGAGCTCAATACCGGGCTGGAGGAAAAAGTACAGCAACGTACACTAAAACTGAACGAAACAGTGAAAGAATTAGAAAATGCTAACCGGGAGCTTGATAGTTTTAGCTATAGTGTTTCACATGACTTACGCGCCCCACTCAGAAAAATTAGAGGTTTTAGCCATATTTTAATGGAAGATTATCAGGCTGCCTTGGCTCCCGAAGCGCAGGTGATGCTCAATAAGGTTATTACTGGCACTGAGAATATGAGTAATCTTGTTGGTGGTCTACTCGATTTGTCTCGTGTTCAAAAACAAACGCTCAATCGAAGCGATGTTTCTATAAGCGCAATGGCTGAAGCGATCATTAAAAGTCTGTGCGAGCACGAGCCTGAACGCCAAGTGAAAGTGACCATTGAAGCTAGCATGCAAGCCAATGGTGACCAACGCATGCTAGGCTCGGTACTCGAAAATCTGCTTAATAACGCTTGGAAATACACCTCAAAAACTACAGATGCTGCAATCTCTTTTACCAGCGATCAACAAGATAACCAAACCGTCTACATCGTTAAAGACAATGGCGCCGGTTTTGATATGAAAAACATCGACAAACTCTTTATCACCTTTCAACGGCTGCACACCGACAAAGAATTCCAAGGCACCGGCGTAGGCTTGGCTACGGTAAAACGTGTTATCAATAAACACGGAGGGGAAATATGGGCCGAAGCTGTAAATGGTCAGGGTGCTACATTTTACTTCACCCTAGGGGAACCTGAGCTGTATGAGGGTTAATGTGTCTTATCATTTAGCTTATTGTGACGTCAGTTAGCCTGTCGTTATCCCAAGTAACGCTACTTTAATTTTTTTTGAAATTCACTTGATTGATATGGTTGCTTAGCCTTTTTTTGTCTTTTTTAGCATTTTGGGGTCAATACATTTTGTAATGTTCATGGAATTATAGTGCTGGATATTACGATCAAAATAAAAAATGTAGAGACAAAACAATGATAAAAATAAAGCCTATTAGCGGACTCATACTCGCTTCAACTCTCAGTATTAATGCCTACGCTTGGATGGAAACGACACACGCACAGATTGTAGTTGATGCTGTTAAGTATATGGAACACCACCCGGAAAGTACTGAATATGCCACGTTGGCTGCCGCAGCGGCGAGCGTTGGTGTCACCGTTGATCAATTGGCATTGGCTATGGGGCAAAGTGCTTTTGATGTTGACCGATTTCAAGATACCTATTGGTGTGGTGTCATTAGCGGTGACTGCGTAATGGCCCCCGTCTATGACTTAGGTTCTTTTTACGTGAATTATAGCTCAACTTATCATTTTCAAAATCATACGGTAGGTGGCGATATTCATGGCAATGACCTTGGTGGCTATAACTACGACACGCTAACCATTTGGGGAGCCACAGATACTCTTTGGGCGGGTTGGGTTTGGAATGACCATCTAGATGATGGCTCTGGTGGTAAAACAGGCTGGTGGGGGCGTGATGATACTGTTTATGACAGTTATAACAATACCGAAGCTCACTACCGCTTGGATGGCTATTCAACTTATTCGATGTATGACGATTGGCAGGATGCACCCTTTCAGCCTATCGATAACTTAGGGCAGTATTGGTACAACCAGTATCAAGCAGCGCCATCCGTACAGAGCTTAGGTTTTGTGCTTCATACCACTGACTTGCTGCAGCCGCATCATACTTGGACAACGCTTTCACAAAACCACCCTGGTTGGGAAGAGTGGGTGGAAGATTACTACTTTAGTGAAGGCTTTAATGATGAAGCTTTAGTTGAAGTTGCGATGGATGACTTTACGCCAATCGCAGCGGATAGTACGGATATTCGTGGTTTGCTCACCGAAGGGGGCGCTATTTCTTATGCGCAAGGCGGCGCAGTATTAAATACGACTGACCATTCTGCCCGAGCAGACGTGGGACGCATTATGATTCCTCATGCCATCGCTATGGCGGTTCACGTGATTAATCACGCGATGTTGCGACTTAAGTAGTGTGCTTGTCTGGTGCTCAGGGACGTGCGCCTATTTTTTAAATGCTATAAATCTGGTTTTTTTATGAAGTACTTATTTTTCCTAATTGTGATTTGTTGTACGTCTACAATGGCAAATGCCCGACTGATATATGGGCTAGACGATGAGAGTTTAATGGCTCAGGTCGACGGTTACGGCATTCCAAGTAGTAGTGTGCTAGTGGTTTACAACTTATTGCAGCGGAAGAATAAAGACGTGAATCTTGCTGAAGTGTTGGACAGCTTGGTGGAAAACCAAATGGTCGCGAGTTATGCCCGTAAAAAACTAAGCCAAGCGCAACTCTTCCCAACGGATCGAGTCGGCTTTCCTGCATTGGTCGCGATGGAAGATGAGTTTATTGGTGTATTGCGGAGTACGTTTAGTGATGCATTAGGAGTGTATTTGAAAAATACGCCAAAAGGCTCTTTAGAGAGTTTTGTATTCGCCCCCTTTGTATTAACAAAAGCCCAATTAAAACAAGAAATTCACTTTCAACAATTATTAAGCCACCAATTAAATGATGAGCAGCGTGAGCAGGCTAAGGCTTTGACTCTCATCCAATTTAAGTTTCCTAATGAGGCTGTCCAGTCAATTACCTTGTGGGATATCTACAGTCGTCAGAATGTACAAGGCCGGGTTGCATTTCATCAATATGATATTCAGGCCATTAAGAATGCATTACATAAGCGTATTGCTGCAGCGTTTGTGTTGTATTGGGCTGAAAAATACTCAGGTTTGAATCAGCAAGAAATTTCAGCATTACGTCAATTTAGTCAGAACAAGCGCATTAAAGGTAACTACCTTAAACATATTGGGCTTGCGCTTGATGTTCATGCGACGAGTCCAAGGTTAAAGGCTTTAGCCAAGCAAATAAGCTTTGATGAGATTAAAGAATACTATGGCCTGCATAAAAAAGATTTTAAGCAAATAGAAAAAGTGAAAGCACGGCATATTCGGCTTGCGACCCAGCAGGAAGCGAAACGTGTGCTTGAGTCTATAAACAAGGGCTTGGATTTTTCTGTTGCAGCGAGAAAATATTCTATCGCGGATGATAAAAATGCTATTTTAGCGGGAGATTTAGGCTGGTTGGAACGAAAAAATACTCAACAAAGCTGGTTAACCTCTCTTGCATTACTGCAAGCAAAAGGCGTGGTGTCAAGCGCTATACGAAGCCCTCAAATTGATGGGGCGAAGGTTCATTGGGAGATTATCCTAGTGGATGACGTCGTAGAAGGTTATCAAAATGTGCAAAGTAAGGCTGTCCGTTATGCTGCTTCTAAAGCTTTGGCCAAGAAAAAAACACTTGCCGGATTTATCGCATTGAAACAACAGTTGAAACTGACATCAGAAATTTTACTGCCACGAAACCTAAAGCCTGAAAAGCAACTATGAAAAAATTAGCATTTGGTTTTTTGTTACTAACACTGTTGGTTGTCGGGTGTTTTTCTTATCTATTTTCTGGGGACTCTTTACCAAACGTAATGACATCATTACCTTATGAGAATTCTCATTCTTCATCGTCAGGAGTATTAAAAGCTGAAGCCTTTGTGTTTACTGAAATGAATCAATCAAAAAAGACTCGGAATGTAGCTTTAACATCAGAGCTTAAAGGTGCACCTTCGTTGAAGCTAAATCACGTAGCAATAAAGGCGTTTCGAACCAGTTGGCTGGAAGGTGATTCTAGAGCCCCTCCGGTTGGCGATTATACAGAGCGTGAACTGCCAACTGAAAAAGAACTTGCGAACCCTGAGCTATATCTTAAATATGAAAACGGTCGTCGTGAAAAACACCTTTTAGCATTTGTGAATGCCGCTAAAGGAAAGGTAAATTATTTGCGGAATGAACTAACAGCAGCAAAAACTCAGGGGATGCCTCAATGGCAACTGGAAGAGGGAGAAGAAAAATTAAAAATGCTTGAGGAGACTGCTCAAGAAATTAGGCAGTCTAATCCTGAACTACTCTTTGGTAAATAATTTTCAGTTTGTTTCTATATACAGCTAATATATACAGCTAAACCTTAGCGTTATTAAGAAGAACAGCTAATTTCCAGCCCTTCGGCCCAGTCGGGTGGTAAGGCCGCGTAATGTTCCATTCCAGGCTGCTCTTCAAATGGTTTTTGTAATAAATTATGAAGCTGCTGTACTTCTGAATAATCTCCTTTCTCTGCCAGTTCAATGGCTTGCTGTGCTAAGTGATTTCGCAGAATGTATTTGGGGTTAACCTGATTCATTTGCTTTTTACGCTCAGTTACCGTCGAGCTTTCAAGCTCAAGGCGCTTTAAGTACTGCGCTAACCAGGCTTCGAATGCAGGCGTGTCGACGCATAAGTCTTTGAGTGTTTGTTGCACTTCTTGGTTGTTAATCTGGCTTATTTCCCTAAAAAAGAAACAATAGTCGAGTTGGTTTTTAGCTAGCATATTGAGTGAATGATGAATAAATACTTCGTCTTGGTCATATGCTTTAAGCAGACCAAACTTGCTGCGCATTAGCGTGATATAGGCATCATTAAAGGTTTCGTTGAATTGCTGAAACCCTGTTTTTAAGTCTTCCTCCTCAATAAGCGGACTTAATGCTTGAGCTAATACACTCAGGTTCCAGTGCGCAATAGCGGGTTGTCGGTCAAAGGCATATCGGCCCGATGTGTCGGAGTGGTTGCAAATGTAACCAGGCTGAAATTTGTCTAAAAACCCAAAGGGGCCATAGTCAAAGGTTTCGCCTAATATCGACATGTTGTCGGTGTTCATCACACCATGTGCGAAACCAAAGGCTTGCCATTTAGCGATTAAGTGAGCCGTCTTTTTAGCGGTGATTTTAAAGAAGTTAGCATACTGCTGTATGCTTCCCGCCATGCAAGGGTAGTGTCGTTTAATGGTGTAATCACACAATGCTTTAAGCAGGCTATGGTCACCTGAATGGTAGGCAAACTCAAAATGACCAAAACGAATATGCGTTTGCGTAACACGCAATAAATTGGCACCGGTTTCTTTTGTTTCTCTATATACGGGGGTTTTGCTGTTTAGTACACAAAGTGCTCTGCTGGTAGGGATGCCTAATGCAGCCATGGCTTCACTGCCTAAGAACTCGCGAATACTGGAGCGCAATACGGCACGACCATCGCCTTGGCGTGAAAATGGTGTGCGGCCAGCACCTTTTAAATGCAGGTCCCATAGTCCGTTAGTTCTGGTTTGTACTTCTGCCAGTAATAGCCCACGCCCGTCACCTAGCTCGGGATTGTAGTAACCGAATTGGTGGCCGGTATATTTCATGGCTAGAGATTGGGTATTTGGGAGTGGTGAATTACCCGATAGAACTGCAAGTGTCTCTGGGCTGTTTAGGCTGTCTGTATCGATATTTAAGATAGCTGCACAAGAGGGACTGGTGACTACGATGTCAGGCGAGTCGAGCCCTTGAGCTTGTACTCTTGAATAAAACTGCGGTGGTAAACTGTGAAAATGCTGTTGAAAATCCAGTTCTAATAACGGTGTGTTCATTTTAAAATAAGGTGGTATCGTTTTGTGCTACGCTTTCAGCTTTTTGCCTAGTTTTATAGCGTCGATCATGGGAGTTTTCGATATTTTCGATGTGCAGTTTTTTTAATTTGTTTTCAATGCTATCAGCGAGTTTATTCAGGTCATCATCGGTAATCGATTGAATATTTACTTGTTGCAAGGCTTCGCTATTTAATTCGATTAAGGCATCGACAGAATTCTTTGATTGGGTTTCTGTTTCACTTTGTTGTTGCATGGAGAGCATAATTTTACTGGCCAATTGGCGAATATCCTCAATGGCAGTTTCTGTTTTGTGTAAATCATCTTGCGATGATTGAGCGCTGGAGACCGTTGTTTTAATGTCATCCTGGCTAGACTTCATGACTTCTGACACATTATGTGTACCACTATAAATACTATCGACGATGCCTTTGACTTCATCGGCTGAGCCTCGTGTGCGCTCTGCAAGTGAGCGAACTTCATCGGCGACCACTGCGAAGCCTCTGCCTTGCTCGCCAGCTCTGGCAGCTTCTATGGCTGCGTTTAAAGCCAGTAGATTGGTTTGTTCGGCAATGCTGGTAATTTCTTCAATGATTTTGGTGATTTTATTGCTGTCGTCGCGTAAGTCTGAAAGTACCGTGTTTGAGTCGGCAATATGTTGTTCAATGGTATCGATGGAGTGAATGGTGTCACTGAGGTGAGTATCGAAATCTTTAATTTCGTCGCTCATCTCTGAAATGTTTTCGTTGATATGTTTAATGTCGTGTTCGATGTTTTCAGTGGCTTCTAGCATGTTATTTATTGAATTGCTCAGTATATTGCCATGGTGAGCTTGCATGGTGGTATTTTGGTTCATTGAACCATAGGTTTCTGCCAGTTCTTTACTCATCGGGCTTAAGCGGGAAATACTTAAATGCAGCTCACGGATAATGTCTTCTGTGTGGGATAGGCGGTGATTGATTAAGGTGTAAAGCGGCAAATAATCTTTTGTCGTCTTACTCAAATCTAAACGCATGGAAAAGTCCACAGAGCCGTTTTCTGCTGCACGAAGTTGTTGTGTACATTGTTCTATGGGACGAATTACCTGTGTTTGGTACCAAAAAATAGTGGCAATCAAAATGAATATTGCAATGATCGCCTTCGCTAGAAAAGGGAGTGAAACAGCGGGGCTATTAATAAAACCAAAAGCCAGATCAATAAGCGGAAAACTAAGTGCAATAGCAATAATACAAAGTAGACTTTTCGATTTGAATATATTCATAAGCTTGTTTAAAACTCGAGCGTTATTCATTGTTTGTAATTAGAGCGCTTTGTACGACTAAAGACTCTGCCAATTCGGCTAAAAAGCGAACAGGAATGACGACATTCTTTAGTCAAACTATTACTGTGCAAAGCGTTCAATTAATTGAATTATATCGTTTTTTTTGTGTGAGATATCTGTTTTTTTTAAAAAAACACTGTCACAAAAAAACATTTTTCTGAAATAAAACTTTAATGACTATTGCTCAGAATAGCTCCTGTAAACAAGGCGTCAACCTCTTTAGCTGTATCGGCAGGCATGGCACATGCTGAAGGCACAGTTGTGTGTGCTTATTTTTTAATATTGGGGTTAGTTTTATGGCTTAGGCGTCTATCATGGCACACCCTATATGCATCATAAATGGTAAATTAAACAAGCAGTACTAGAATCAATTAAGTGCTACTTAGGAAGAGATCAATGAAAGTTTTTCAAACGTCCATCTTACTCATATTCTTAACTGCCAGTCAGGCTTGTCATGCTTCTGATATGGGCACGCCTGGCATATGGTTTTCGGTCTTGTTTGTGTTGGGGTTTATCGGTAGTGGCGCCGTTTATTTGCTATGTGCAGCCGTGTTTATTCCTCAATTAAAAGATAAAGAGGTACAAAGTTTAAAAGTCGCTTATATGGTGCCTATTGTGCTAATAAGTATTCCTTTGTTATTTCTATTTAGCGCAGGTTTAGGGGAGGGGTTTATTGTTTTCAGTTTAGCTGCGGGGGTATTTTTGGCTACTTTTTTATATGCCAGAGTGTTAAGAAAGTACAAAAATAAGTACTACGAAGAATGATGTATATTGGTGAAGTAGCTAAAAAAACAGGCTTATCTATTAAAGCGATTCGTTTGTATGAGGAAAAGGGCTTGATCCCGAAACCACAGCGCTCAGGGCGTTATCGGGTTTATCAGCACTCAGACATTGATATATTGCTGTTGATCAAAGAAGCGAAGTCATTTGGTGTTACTTTGGCGCAGCTGAAAGAAGTGATTGAATACAATAATGGTGAAATCGACTGGAATGAAGTGCATATTTTCTTAATGCAGCAGAAAAAATTGATTCTAAAACAAATAGACGGTCTCCATGAAAAAATAAATAAAATTGACGTATGTGCAAGTCAAATCAATACCTGTCCTCTTAGTGTTTAATGAAAGATAAGTTTTCTGTCATACCGGTAGTCTATTGATTCGGTATCCAGCCCTTTAATAGATAATTCAGATTCCCTAAAAGCTTGACTCTCCCCTAAAGGGAAGACTTTATACTCTCTGACAACAGCACTTGTTGCATAATTATCGTCAGGGAATATAAGGCATGGCAAAGCGTATTTTAGTACTAAGTGGTAGTCCAAAAAGCAGTAGTTTTTCAGAGCATTTAGCAGAAAGTTATGCCTCCGCGGCCTCCGAGTATCATGAGGTGCGTGTGCTTAAAATATCAAAGATGCACTTTAACCCTGATTTGTCAGCAGGCTATCATCAATCACAAGCGTTGGAAGAAGATCTTGTTATTTTTCAGGCAGCGATTGAATGGGCTGAGCATTTAGTTATCACCACGCCAATATGGTGGGGGACCTTGCCAGCAAAGTTTAAAGGTGTTTTCGATAGAGCATTTTTACCGGGGTTTGCTTTTAGTTATGAAAATGGAAAGGCCATTCCTAAGAAACTCTTAAAAGGAAAAACCGCACGTATTCTTATGACAATGGATACGCCGACATGGTATTACCGTTATGTACAAGGTGCACCGGCCTTAAAACAGTTAAAAATAACCACACTCAGGTTTTGCGGTTTTAAAGGTATTCGTAGTCATATGTTAGGGCCAATGATTAGTGCAAATGAGTCACAAAAAGAGCAATGGTTACAAATGGCTAAGCGGTTAGGCGTTAGCGGTAAGTAGATATTTTTTATGGATACCGGCTTAAGGGACTACCGGTATGACTGAGTATTGGGCGGTTCCCGACGTCATACTCACCAATAAAGAAGTGGATACCGGCTTAAGGGACTACCGGTATGACAGAGTATTGGGTGGTTCCCGACTTAAGGGACTACCGGTATGACATTGTAAGGGCTGGATACCGAAGCAATACGACCCTCTTACTCAGTCATTCACTAAGTCACTCTGCTCTGTCATTCCCGAGGTCTCTTGATCGGGAATCCATTTTCTTTATCATTTAGTCAATAATCTGTCCCCATAGATCATTCCAATTTGGGTTTTGTTTTTCAATGAGGTCTATCTTCCACTGTCGTCGCCATTTTTTTATATTCTTTTCGCGGGTAATTGCTTCAGTTATGTCTTGATGAAGTTCATAGTAAACCAGTTTCCCTAAATCATACTGTTTGGAAAACCCTTGGTTTAATTTTGATTTATGTTGCCAAATGCGTTGTATAAGGTTTGAGGTGACTCCGGTATAAAGCGTGCCATTTTTTTTATTCGACAGAATATAAACTGCTGGTTGATGTACCATCCTTGGTCTCCGGTTTTTAAATTAATGGGTTCCTGATTAAGAACTTCAGGTATGACTATACGCTTAGTCATGCTGGTAGTCCTTTAAGCCGGTATCCATGTTTAGTTTTTTACGACATTTAAGGAAATAGATTCCCGATCAAGAGATTTCGGGAATGACGGTGCTGAGAGATTTCGGGAATGACGGTGCTGAGAGACTTTGGGAGTGGTTGTGCTGATAGACCTCGGGAATGAATGCGCTGAGGTCTGGAGTATGATTGTTTTGGGTGAGCTGGGTAATCAGCCATACTCCGTCATACCGGTAGTCTCTTGAGCCGGTATCCATAAGTCTACCTTTAGCT
>ENA-OSET01005560-OSET01005560.1-sediment-metagenome-genome-assembly--contig:-NODE-5560-length-10588-cov-3.952050_pt1 | contig 10588 bp, 8 predicted proteins | sample MGYA00237882_ERZ534229 | MGnify/ENA primary metagenome ERZ534229 (study PRJEB26408, sample SAMN06266212) | sediment metagenome | isolation source: Hudson Canyon methane seep mesocosm | place: USA:Hudson...
ATTATTTCCCATGGATTGGAAGGGCATAGCCGACGTCCTTATGTATTAGGTATGGCAAAAGCGGTGGTAGATAATGGTTGGGATGCTTTAGCATGGAATTTTCGATCATGCGGAGGGTCAATGAATCGAAATTTACGTTTTTATCACAGTGGTGCAACGGAAGACCTTCATCGAGTTATTGATTATGCGGCTGAAAGTGGGTGTTATGACGAGATAGCTTTGGTAGGTTTTAGTATGGGAGGTAATTTATCCCTCGTTTATTTAGGGCAAGAAAAACCTAAACCTAACTCAATAGTAAAAAAAACGGTGGTTTATTCAGTTCCCTGTGACTTGAGTGCCAGTGCTGAACAGCTAACTAAACCTCAAAATACGATCTATATGAAACGTTTTTTGAAAGACCTGAAGAGCAAGATGCAGGAAAAGGAAAAAATATTCCCCCGTGAGGTTGATCTTACTGGTTATGATGAAATAAAAAACTTTAGACAATTTGATGATCGATATACCGCACCGATTCATGGCTTTAAAGATGCGGATCATTACTGGGCTCAATGCAGTAGTCGCCGTTACATACGCAACATCAAAATACCCACACTCATTGTGAATGCCAAAGATGATCCTTTTTTATCAGAGGCTTGTTATCCTCATGATGAAGTGGATGCTAATAAGCACGTTAAGCTTGAAACCCCAGCAACTGGGGGACATGTTGGTTTTGTTAGTTTTAACAAAAGTAATCTGTATTGGTCAGAGCAGCGAGCGATTGCTTTTTTGGATGCTTAAAGCAGTGGTTCTAGTGTGTCCCAAACGGCATCTAATAAAATGCTTTGAGCTAGTTCTGTAGGGTGGATACCGTCTTTTTGCATTAGCTTAGGGTTAAGGGCCACATCATTCATTAGAAAGGGCACTAAAGTAATATCGTTTTCCTGAGCTATATCTTGATAAATTTTTTGGAACCCAGATGTGTAGCGTTTGCCGTAATTGGGTGGAATTCTCATGGCAAGAAGAATAGGGGTGATATTTTTTTCTTTTGATTGTTTAATCAGTGCTTTAAGGTTTGTTTTAATGCTATTGAGTGAGTAACCACGTAAGCCATCATTGCCTCCTAACTCAATTAATATAAAGGACGCTTGATGACGCTCTAACAGGGATGGGAGTCGTTTAAGGCCTTCATTAGTAGTGTCGCCACTTATGCTTGCGTTGATGACATTGTACTGTTTATGGTTTGTTTCTAATCGAGTTTGTAACAAAGAAACCCAGCCTTGTTCAGTGGGTACGCCATAAGCTGCGCTGATGCTATCACCTAAAATGATAATATTTTTTTGTGCATATAAGCTCGTTGAACATAAAATTAAGAACCATAATAATAAAGCACGCATAGTTTTGTTGCCTATATTGAATAAAATACTGTCTTGAATAAAGTAAAGAGAAAATACTGTGACTGAGCCGTTTGTCATTAAAGCACAAAATTTATCAAAACGAGTCTCTTTAGCGGCTCGTGCCACTGCCCGTACCACTGAAAAACGTAGCCTTCAAATTCTGAACGGTATTGATTTAGAAATCAAGAAAGGGGACTCGCTCGCCATTGTAGGGCGTTCTGGTTCAGGTAAAACAACCTTGCTTGGTCTTTTAGCGGGGCTTGATTTACCCTCAGATGGCACAGTGTATATTCTTGATAGAAACCTCACTACCATGAATGAAGATCAACGTGCAGAACTACGAGCTCAACACATCGGTTTTATTTTTCAGTCTTTTCAGTTATTACCTTCTTTGAGCGCTTTAGAGAATGTAATGTTACCGCTTGAGTTACGTGGAGATAAATGTGCTCAGAGTGAAGCGGGTGAGTATTTGGCAAGAGTTGGTTTAGCAGAAAGGTTAGATCATTACCCACATCAGTTATCGGGAGGAGAGCAGCAGCGTGTAGCCATTGCCCGAGCATTTGCTTGTAAACCGTCCATTTTATTTGCTGACGAACCTACAGGTAATTTAGACGGCGAAACAGGGCAGCAGATTATTGAACTCTTATTTGAGCTAAACCAAACTGAGCATACAACCTTGGTGATGGTGACTCACGATGATTCATTAGCGGAAAAGTGTAAACATGTTTTGCGTATAGATGGTGGGCGCCAGATTTGACCAAACTATTAAAAATCAGCGCCAAACTGCTAAGGAAAGAATTTCGTCAGCGAGAGTTGAAAATTTTATTCTTTGCAGCACTTATCTCGGTTGCAACGGTATCGCTTGTATCTTTATTAGGTGACCATTTACAGCGTTTAATTGTTTATTCATCAAGTCAGTTTTTAGCCGCAGACAGACAGCTACGTAGCCCAAGATCCATACCTGATGGCTGGCTAGAAACAGCAGAGTCAATGGGGATAGAAACAGCTCAGACTTTAAGTTTTGCCTCTATGCTATTTGCTGACGAGCAAATGCAGTTGGTGAGTGTTAAAGCGGTATCTGATCGCTACCCATTAAAAGGGTCTTTGGAAACTGCCGCAAAGCCTTTTGCACCCTCTGTGGCGACTCATGAAATTCCGACCCCCGGAACTATTTGGCTTAACCCTCGGCTTTTTCCTTTATTGTCGGTTGACGTGGGTTCTGTTGTTTCTGTGGGGGATAAGGACTTTACCGTTTCAAGGGTATTAAATCGTGAACCTGATGTTGGTTTTGGTTTATCTGCTTTAGCGCCAAGGGTAATGATCAATATTGCTAACTTGAAGGCGACGGGCGTGGTGCAGCCTGGAAGTCGTCTAAGTTGGAGTTATCTGTTCTCTGGAGGGGAGAGCGCACTAAAAGCGCTGGAGTTATGGCTTAAACCAAGACTAAGTCGAAGTCATCAGTGGATAGGGATAAAAGAAGGTCGGCCGGCCATTGCCAGTTCTATGGATAAAGCTGAAACCTATTTATTACTTGGGGGCAGTTTAGCTGTTCTTTTAGCGTGTGTTGCGATTGCCATGTCATCTCGGCAGTTTGCTGAAAAACAAGCCGGAACGGTTGCCTTACTTAAAACCTTAGGTTTAAAAGGTTCACAACTTGTGGCTATTTTTTCTCTACAGATTCTATTTTTAGGACTGGTTGCCGGTGCTTTAGGTACGCTACTAGGTATTGCCGGGTTTTTGATGGGTGTCAGTAGTCTCGGAGTGCTTTTTCCTGAGCTAAATAATTCACTTCAATGGCATGATATTGAGTTTTCATCATTGTTCGTGGGCTGGTTAACCGTCGCTATTGTAATGCTTACTTTTGCATTGCCCCCGATTATTAAGTTGAAATCAGTGCCTCCAATGCGTGTTCTTAGAAAAGAGCTATCAAGTGATGCTTATAGCCGTGTTTACAATGCTTTGATATGGGCTGGAGGTGCTATTGGTGTCTTTTCTTTGCTTTATCTGTATAGCGGTGATTGGACTTTAGTGTTTATTTTATTGCTAGCGTTCCTTTTGCTTTCTCTTATGTTACTGCTGATTTCCTGGCTTGTTGTTAAGGGTGTACTTAAAGGTACTGCTAGAGGAGGAGGGATTGTTGGGGTTCGTGCGGGTTCATTCGTTCAGCTAGGTATTGCCTCCATACTACGGCGTCGTTGGCAGAGTGTTTTTCAGGTACTGTTTTTTTCTTTAGCGCTGATGTTGCTAGCGGTTATTTACTTAACAAGAACGTCGTTGCTGGGTGACTGGCAATCACAATTACCGGCTGATGCCCCCAATCATTTCTTTATTAACATCAGTGAAGCTCAGGTGAGTGATGTAAATACCTATTTTGATCATGAGAATGTGAAAACTAGTGGTTTATACCCTATGGTCAGAGGTCGACTTACTCATATTAATTCAATGCCTGTGAAGGTGGCGGTTAGTAAAGACAAAAATGTAAATGCACTGAATAGAGAACTAAACTTAACCTGGGCTGATAACTTACCGTCAGACAATATTATTGAGCAGGGAGCCTGGTGGTATGCTTCAACGGAGCAGGAGAAAAATCGTGTTTCAGTAGAGTCTACACTAGCAGAAAAACTAGACTTAGTCTTGGGTGATCAGCTGACGTTTACTATTGGTGATCAAAAAATAGAGGTAGAAATTCAAAGTATCCGCTCCGTTGAGTGGGATAGTATGCGCCCCAATTTTTATATGATATTTCCTAAAGGGGCGTTAGCGAATTTTTCATCAAGTTATATCACTAGTGTCTATCTTAAACTGTCTCAGAAATTGTTGTTAAATGATTTTTCTCGCAATTTTCCTACGATAACTATTCTTGAAATTGACCAGTTAATAGGGAAAATTCAAACTATTATTGTTCAGGTTTCCAGTGTTATAGAACTGATTATGTATTTAATATTAGCTGCTGCTGTTTTAGTTGTTATTGCTTTGATCAACATATCCATGGGGGAGCGTTATCGAGAGGGCGCTTTACTTCGTACCTTGGGTGCAAAATCAAAGTTAATTGTATGGAGCCAGTTTGTTGAATTTGGTGTGATTGGCGTGTTGTCAGGCTTTGTGGCCGTTCTTGGTGCGGAGCTTGTTGTTTGGGCTGTTCAGAGCAAATTATTCAACGCCCCGTTTAACTGGCACTTTGAAATTTGGTTGTGGCTTCCTATTGCAAGCGGACTGTTAATCGGTAGTGCAGGCTTTTATCTTGTCAGGAGGGTGACGACTACTCCTCCTTTAAGTATTTTAAGGCAAAATGATTAAGCTATGAATTGTAATCATTTATGCTAAAGCCTATGATTCGATTAATAATTTTTTATTAAGGAACGCAGTATGAGCAAGATGACGATCAGCCGTGTGTGGGTACATACGTTTTCGCTAATATCATTAATTTTTTTAGCGGGTTGTGGTGACGGTTCTGCTGATAAACAAGGAAATAAAAACGCGCCTATTCCTTCAGTGGTTGTATCTACGGTTAAGAATGTCTCTATTAATCCAACTCGGCGTTTTGTTGGTCGAACAGAGGCCGTTGAGGATGTTCAAATTAGAGCAAGAATCAGTGGTTATCTATTGTCCATGGACTTTAACGAAGGGCAGGATGTAACGAAAGGTGATTTATTATTTGAAGTTGATCCAAAGCCTTATCAGGCTGAGGTTTCTAAGTTAGCCGCTGACGTAAGAAGGCAGCGGGCTGCTTTAACTAATGCTAAACGTAATTACCGTCGTGGTGATGAATTGATTGAAAAGGGCTTTATTAGTGCAATGGAGATGGATGACCTTATTTCTTCAAAAGATCAGGCTGAGGGCTCTTTAGCGGCTAGTGAAGCATCATTGGAATCGGCCAAATTAAACCTCTCTTATACAAAAATTATTGCACCAATATCTGGTCGAATAGGTCGTAAGTCTCTCAGTATTGGAGACTTGGTGAGCCCTGACTCTGGGGTTTTAGTGACTATAGTAACGGTTGACCCAATGTATGTGACGTTTGATGTAGCAGAGAAGTTGGTGAGTGAGGCTGCAATCAATAAAGGGTCACAAGAAGAGCGGGTGAAGGCATTGCCTGTTCCCCGAATTGAACTTCCAAATGGCAAAATGTATAAGCAAGAAGGGCAGTTCAATTTTATTGATAACCGGGTGGACCCAGCAACGGGAACGGTAAAAGTTCGTGCAGTATTCCCAAATGAAAAGGGAGGCCTGATACCCGGGCAATATGTTACTGCAGTGGTTAGTTCAAGTTCGGCTCATGAGGTCATATTAGTGCCTCAGGCAGCTGTATCTGAAGACCAGCAAGGTCATTTTGTGATGATAGTAAATAAAGAAAGTAAGGTTAAGGTACAGAGAGTTGAAATGGGCGAGCGTATTGATGTTAGCTGGGTTGTTGAAAAAGGCTTAACACCGGGTGCTCAAGTGATTGTTGAGGGCATTCAAAAGGTAAGGTCTGGTCAACGTGTTGATGTTATTGAGCAAACTGTAAAAGCATTTAATGAAACACCTAATGAATAGGCTGAGGGAGTCTCGTTATGTTTAGTCTATTTTTTATTGACCGGCCAAAATTTGCTTTTGTAATTTCAATTTTAATTACTTTGGGTGGTTTATTATCAATACCCTTATTACCTGTTGCCGAGTTCCCTGAGGTAACGCCTCCTGTTGTGAATGTATCAACAAGCTACCCCGGGGCGGATGCAGAAACGGTTCGAGATACTATTGCCACCCCTATTGAGGCTGAACTAAATGGTGTTGAAGGGGCGATATATATGTCCTCGAATAGCGCAAATGATGGTTCTTACTCTTTAAATATTACCTTTGAAATAGGTACCGACCCTGATATGGCTCAGGTTCGTGTTCAGAACCTTGTGCAACAGGCAACACCAAAACTTCCTGAAGAAACGACCAGGCAAGGTGTTCAGGTGAGTAAGAAGTCGAGTTCTATGACACTCATCGTAAATTTATCTTCTCCGAATGAAACTCATGATGCTTTATTTTTATCAAATTATGCAAGCTTAAGTATCACTGATGCCCTTGCCCGAATTAAAGGGGTGAGTGATGTCTCTATAATGGGTGAGTTAGCCTATGGTATGCGTATTTGGATCAATCCTGATCGCTTATCTAGTCTTAACCTAACCGTTCAGGATGTACTTGGCTCAGTGCAAGAACAAAATGTTCAGGTGGCAGCAGGTCAGGTAGGTGCGCCACCATCACCTGATTATCAGCAGTTTCAATATACATTGCGAACAGCGGGCAGGCTTTCTAGTGTTGAAGAATTTGAAGATATCATCATCATCGCACAAGAGGATGGTTCAACTGTAAGGCTAAAGGATGTCGCGAGGGTTGAGTTTGGTTCCCAAAGCTATGCCTCTTTTGGTCGGCTAAATAATAGCCCCAGCACTATTATGGCTGTTTACCAGTTACCAGACGCCAATGCGCTTGAAATATCCGCGGCGGTTGATGCAGAAATGCAAAAACTGAAGAATAACTTTCCTGATGATATAGAGTACGGCATTCTTTATGACACAACCCGATTTGTTGATGCTTCGATACATGAAGTAATCATTACTTTATTTCAGGCATTAATACTGGTTGTTTTTGTGGTTTATATCTTTCTACAAGATGTGAGGTCCACACTGATACCCGCAATTGCTATTCCGGTTTCGCTGATTGGTACTTTTGCTGTGTTACTAGCAACAGGTATGACCATTAATACGGTAACACTTTTTGCATTGATTCTTGCCATAGGCGTGGTGGTCGATGACGCTATTGTTGTCATTGAAAATGTGCAACGGCATATGGATGCAGGTCTATCACCGAAGGAGGCAACAAGAGCGGCAATGAAAGAGGTTTTTGGCCCTGTTATCGCCACTACCCTAGTGTTATTGGCTGTATTTGTTCCCGTCGCATTGATGCCGGGCATTACGGGCGGAATGTATGCTCAGTTTGCCGTTACTATTTCTATAGCTGTACTTATTTCTTCTATCAATGCACTCACTTTAAGTCCTGCACTCTGCGCTACTGTATTAAAGCCAACAGTCAGCGGTGCCGAGAAAAAAAAGGGGTGGTTCTTTTCTCACTTCGAAACGCTTTTTAACAAACTTACTCATGGTTACGTTGGTTGGGTTCGGTTTTTAGTCAGAAAGATGTTATTGGTTTCTGTGTTATTAGGACTCATTATTGGTGGTACTGCTTATTTGTTTAATACCTTACCCACAGGCTTTATTCCTCCTGAAGATAAAGGGGCCTTTATGGTGGATATTGCTCTGCCAGACGGCGCATCCTTACAACGAACAGAAAAAGTTTTAAAAGAAGTCACTGATATTATTAACTCAGAAGTGGGTGTGGAAGATGTTTTAACCGTCAGTGGTTATAGCATGCTAAAAGGTGCGGCGAGCTCGAATGGCGGTTTGGCTATAGTCGTGCTGGAGGAGTGGGATAAGCGTCCTACGAAAGAGTTGCATATGTTTGCAATATTGCAACGTATACAGGCTAAATTGCTGGCTATACCTGAGGCTAATGTCTTTGCTTTTCCTTTGCCTGCAATTCCCGGTATAGGCACGACAGGCGGATTTGAATTTGTTTTACAGGATGCGCTAGGAAGAACACCTGCAGACTTAGCCAGTGTAATGCGTTCATTAATTATAAAGGCTAATGAAGCTCCTGAAATTGCTCGTGCTTTTAGTACCTTTAGAGCTGATGTTCCACAGATTTTTGTTGATGTAAATCGAGTTAAAGTCCGGAATTTAGGTATACCTCTGGATGATGTGTTTTTAACAATGCAAACTTTGCTTGGGTCACTTTACGTTAATGATTTTAATAAATTTGGTAAAGTCTATCGGGTCATGATGATGGCAGACGCTCAGTATCGAAGTGATGCGCGTGATATTGAACGGTTTTTTGTACGAAGTGATAAAGGGGAGATGGTACCGCTTGGCACCTTAATAGAAACCCGTCCAATGCTTGGGCCAGAAGTTGTTTCACGTTACAATTTATTTGCCTCTGCTACTATTAATGGTAGCACTGCGCCTGGCTACAGTTCTGGGCAAGCAGTTGCTGCAATGGAGCAAGCGGCTGCAGAAGTTTTGCCTGATGGTTACACATTTGAGTGGACAGGGATGACCTATCAAGAGCTAAGTGCAGGTAATTTGGCACCATTGTTATTTGCTTTGTCTATTATCTTTGTTTACCTCTTTTTAGTTGCTCAATATGAGAGCTGGAGCATACCGTTAAGTGTTATGTTTGCAGTACCTATAGCTATTTTAGGTGCTTTACTGGCCGTAGCGGCTGTAGGTATGGCTGTTAATCTATATACGCAAATTGGTTTGGTATTGCTGATTGGGCTCTCAACAAAAAGCGCTATATTGATTGTTGAGTTTGCAAAAAATCTTCGGGAAGAAGAAGGTTTAACCGTTTGGGATGCCGCAATAAAAGCGGCTGAGTTGAGGTTTAGAGCGGTACTCATGACGGGATTATCCTTTGTATTAGGTGTCTTTCCTTTAGTGCTATCTTCAGGCGCGGGGGCTATGAGCCGACTTTCACTAGGTTTTGCCGTGCTGGGAGGGATGTTTTTATCCGTTGTTGTTGCAACATTGCTGGTACCAGCATTTTTTGTAATGCTTCAAGGTATGAGAGAAAAGTTCAAAGGAACAGATCAAACTAAGGAGAGTAAGGCTTAAATGAAATTCATGTTATTAACTGATTTTTTTTGCAATAAAATAATATCCGCAAGAAAGCGTTTATTTGTTGTGGTTTTGGCTTCGTTATTTTTACCCTTATCAGAAGCCGCAGACTTTTCACCTGATGACCTAAAGTGGAATCACTTAAAGTATTCTGGTTCAAAGTTATTTATGAGCATGAATACCTCGGTTAAGCTTGATGTAATTAACAAGAACGAAGCATCGCAGGCATTAATAGTACCCCCTGAAGGGCTTGGTAAACCGGTACGTTCAGATCAAGTCGTGAGAATAAATGTACAAAACAGTGTAATTGGCAGTAAAACTGATTTTACTGTCTGGCTAGAACCTGATACCACGGTGTTACAACGTACCTCCATTTATGGTGGCATTAAAGAGTGGTACCGCACATACCGTTTTATGGGTGATAAGGTTTTTTCAGATAAACGAAAGCCAGCTAAAAGTAGCGAAGAAGGTGAATCATGGGATACATGGACGAATAAACGACCCAATTTCTATGCGCTTGATGATGTTGAGCAGAGTGTAGTTGTTAGTGAATCTGAAGCGATTTTTTACTTGATAGGTGTTGCTGACTTAGCGAAAGTGGGCGATGAAACAACGCTTAATATTTACGACCGTGACGGCGTGATAGCGGCTAAAATAAAGGTTATAGGCACAAAAAAAGTTTCAGTCGACTATATTGTTAAGCATGATGGTAAGTCTTCTAGGGTAAAGAAAAAAATAAATGCGTTGGAAGTAGTGCTTGAAGCAAAATCAATAAAAGAAGGGGGGAACTTGGATGATTTCAAATTCCTGGGCTACAAAGATGATATCCGTATGCTTATTAACCCTGAGCTAAATGCAGTTCTTCAAATATCCGGCAGTATTGAGTATGTCGGTGAAGTAATTATTAGGCTTGAGGAGATAACACTCAAGCCTTAGTCTTTAGGTTGCCGAAATGGGGTGGGGTTTATCTTTTTACCCATTCCCCTGTTGCAGACTGAACAAATTCCCCTGGTTCTGCTTTTTTAGTTAATTTTTTACCGGCCAGTACTTCTACATCTTGAAGGTTGAGGTTATTTTTCTTTGCCAGACTGATGTAGGCTTCTTTTCGTTTTGCATTAATATCTTCAACTAATAATTTTGCCTCAGCCGAGTTTTTCACCAACCCAACATAGCCATTGGCTTGCTCACCTATAAGCCCTTGAGACTTTGCTTGGGTAAGGTCTAAAGCAAAGGCTGATAAACTCATCAACAAAGACAATGCACCTACCAGTATTTTTTTATTCATTGTTAGCTCCCTAGAATATATCGCTTTCTTCGTTGAATAGATTATCCAGGTCTTTTTCGACCTTAATCTTTATTTCATGCTCAATCTTAACGTTTAGATTGATTGTAATGGGTTTATCTGGGGCGGCTATTTCTACTGTTGGCGTACATGCCGCTAGCAGAAAAAAAGCTGAAACCAGTAGTAAACAGCGTTTTATCATAGGGTGAGATCTCCTGTAGTTAACTATAGTA
>ENA-OSET01005561-OSET01005561.1-sediment-metagenome-genome-assembly--contig:-NODE-5561-length-10585-cov-13.354206_pt1 | contig 10585 bp, 9 predicted proteins | sample MGYA00237882_ERZ534229 | MGnify/ENA primary metagenome ERZ534229 (study PRJEB26408, sample SAMN06266212) | sediment metagenome | isolation source: Hudson Canyon methane seep mesocosm | place...
ATGGGCTCGTAGCTCAGCTGGATAGAGCACCTCCCTTCTAAGGAGGCGGTCGAAGGTTCGAATCCTTCCGGGCTCACAAAAGAAGTTCTGCAGAAATGCAGGACTTTTTTTGTTTGTACTCAGGTTGAAATTCTTTTCATTCCTGAGTACAAACAAAAAAAGTACATGCGAAGCATGTGAACTCCATGCTTGGGTAAAGTTCCATATTAAGGATCATGAAATAATCCTTCCGGGCTCACTCTAAGACCTCACAGAAATGCGGGTTTTTTTATGCCCAATAATTTAGTAATTCGTAGTGTATATTAGGGTTGTATAGTGTTCTTTTAAGCCTCTTCCTTTCTATCTTTATTATCCAGTGTTCAATTTTCTTATACTCAATCATATTGCGCTAGCGAGGTAATATAAGACATAGTTATTACCGATTTTGGACTAGAGTACATTTTGTGCTTTATAATCGGTTGATTTCATATAATGCTTGTTTCTAATAGGTTTAAGTTGTGTTTAAAGAGAAAAAAACTTAATTTAACTGCCAAGCTAATTAAACTATAGTCTTTAAAATCAAAATTCATTCAAATGAAGTGTATACTTCTTATATTCTCCCTAGCATTCAGTATTGTAGTTCAAGGACAATCATTAATACAAAACTTGTTTTTTAGTAGTGATGAGAATATAACAAAATTAAATTTTTCAACCGCACCTCCTAATATTACTTATACAGGTATTTCAGATGGATTTGAGGCGATTGCTCATGTGGAAGACAACGGCACAATCCTTTTTTATGTAAATGCAAATGGTGTTTATAGAGGAGATAACACGATCATGCCTGGTTCAACTGGTATTATTGCTAATAATTCTTCTGCTGAGATTAATGTTTGCCAGATACCTGGCGATCCTGATAAGTACTATATCTTATACAATGCAGAAACCTGTTCTCCAGTTTATTATTCAATAGTCGATATGTCATTATTGGGTGGAATAGGAGATGTTATTGATTTAAATACTCTTATTGATAATGGAAACTATGGTGAGGGATTAGAGATTGTAAGAATTCCTGGATCTAACAATTATTGGTTTGTTACTTATGACTGTGATAATGGAATTGAACTTTTTGAAATTACAGCTGCTGGAATACAACCAGGAAATATGGTCTTACCGTTTGATAATAACATTAGTGATGTGCGTGGAGAATTAGATTACCACAATGGAAAAGTAGCCTTAGCTGCAGCATATGCTGCTAATCAAAATGTTGCAATTTTCGACTTAGACGAGGCTACCGGAGCAGCTTCAAACCTTGTTACTTTAGACATATCTGGAGCTTATGGAGTAGAGTTTTCTCCAGATGGTACTAAGCTTTATATAACAAAATGGTATTCAACTGGAACTAATTTATATCAGTATGATTTTAATACGGGGAATCTTACTAATTATAGTATATCTATTCCTAATGGCTTAAATGGATGGGGCTCAAATGGCTTTGGTCAAATTGAAATGGGAACCGATGGACGATTATATATAGTCTGCGATGGCTCTAACAATATTTTTGTTATTGAAAACCCTAATGATTTAGTGTTTACATGGTCGTTTATGCAAACTAATTATGATCTTTCTTTAGGAGTTTCTGACCATATACAATCTGATGTTATTGTTCCATTGGCTATTGAACCAACTGTTATTCCTTCGAGTTGTTTTAACACTAATGATGGACAAGCATCTATCACTATTGATGGTGGTGTTGCCCCTTATGAAGTTGTTTGGAGCGATCCGGACTCTCAAACAGGTTTAACAGCAATTAATTTATTCCCAGGAGTCTATAACGTAACTATTACAGATGATGGCGGTATTCAAGTAACATTACCTGTAACTATACCTTCGCCGGAACCGATTATTGTTTTCAGTTCTGATGTTACCGATGTGTCTTGTAACGATGGTGATGATGGTGCTGTAACAATAACTGAAATAATTGGTGGAGTAGGACCTTATACAACAGATTGGTTTGGAATTGATACTGTTGGTTTAAGTGCAGATACTTACAATTATCAAATTACCGATAGTTTAGGTTGTATTATTGATGGCGAGTTAATTGTTGATCAACCTGAAGTTTTGAGCTTAACATTGATTCCCGATAGAGCAAGTTGCTTAACTGGAACTGGCTCATTAAGCTCAATACTAACTGGAGGAACACTGCCTTATACAGAAGATTATGGAGTTGCGAATGTAAATAGTATTAATCCCGGAGTATATTCTGTAGAAATTTCTGATGCTCACGATTGTCAGTTGACTTCTGAGTATGAAATTTTGGAACCTGAAATTCAAATTTCTAACCTTGGGGCAATCGATAATACAGTTTGTTTAGGTGAGTATGTAGAGTTTACAGATTTAAGTTTTTCTGAACTAGCTATTATCAATTGGGAATGGAACTTTGGTAATAGTCAGTCGTCTACACTTCAAAATCCTGAATACTTATATTCTAATCCAGGGGATTATGACATCACCTTATCAATAACAAATATTGAGGGATGTATCGTTGATACTACTTTAGAAGATTATATTACGATTTATCCATTACCAGTAGCTCATTTTGCTTCTAGTATTCCTGATGGAGCAAATTGTGATTTAGAAATTGAGTTTACAAATAGTTCTGTTGGACATGTCGATTTGCAATGGGATTTTGGTGATGATAATATTAGTTATCTATCTAACCCAATTCACTCTTATTCTGAATCTGGAGATTATTTAGTTCAATTAAGAGTTATTACAGAGTTTTTATGTGAGGACACAACTTACTTAGATGTGACTCCACAAATCTTAGCAACTCTATTTGCACCAAATGCATTTACACCTAATGGTGATGCATTAAATGAAGAATTTAATGCCTTAGGAGATTGCTTTGAAGAGTTTGAAATGTGGGTGTTTGATCGTTGGGGAACTAATGTATTCTATACAGATGATAATACTTTTGGATGGGATGGAAATTATAAAGATCAAATTTGTCCAATCGGAACTTATGTTTGGGAAGCCACATATAAAGATGCTCAAGGATATGTTACCAAACATGGAATTGTGAGCCTAATTAGATGAAAAAAAGGACTTTCTTATGAAAGTCCTTTTTTTATACTCAGAGCGAATCTTTTTAGTGGATTACCTTTTCTACCCTTTTTACTTCCTCTTCTAAATGAGTTAAACCATAATTTAGTATATACAAATGCGTAGCCCGCACAAGTAATATGATCTACGTCAATCCCCGCCCTAAGTAGTTTTAGATTTGTACTTCCATTAGATAGCATTGTCTTATAAGCCATAAATGAGTTCTCCTTTAATACTCTTTTATCTTCAGTACAGTAACAAAATTGAGTAGGAATATCTGTAGACCAATCAATCAAGTTATTTTCTTCTAAGGCTAATTTGAATTTGAAATTAGGATTAGTAAGGTATTGATCAACTAAGTATGGCACTACGATGTCAACGGGAACTTCTGGTAAATAATCATTAATTTCAAATAAGTCTAACTCTCCAGTATATAAAGTTGGAATAATACTATCGTAGGGTTCAATAAATAAATCTGAATAAGAATCTCCGGTGATATTATAAACTTCGTTATACGACATTAATAGGTAGGGTAGATATGAAGGGTCTAAATATGGAGCGAACATTACATCGGCTTGAGCACCAGACATATGATAAGCACCCGACATTGGCGAAGATGCTGTGATATTAATTTCTTGATAGTCCTCTTGAATTCTTTTATGGGTAGCTAAACATGCATGACCGCCTTGTGAGTACCCTGTTAAAAAGAGTTTATTATTTGTTATAATTTCTAATTTTATATTTAACTCTTGAACGGCTAGATACATGTGTATGGCTGCGTTAGATTCAGATTCGGCATGTTGGTATAAATGCGTTTTTTCTCCCTTTCCCAAACCTATATAGTCGGGCATAATTACAGAATATCCATCTGCAGCAAATCCAGCACATATGGCCTTTTCTCTATAAATAGTATTGGTTCTTTCTTTTTTTATTTGAGTTCCATGGTGGTAAATTAACTGTGGCGTAGGTTCATTCGTACCTAGCGGAGCAAAATATAGTCCCGAAGCAATAATCTCAGATCCATCATGCCATTTTGTTGTGTATATAATCTCATATAAATCAATTTCATTTGAAATATTGAGAATTAATCTCGGCATGAAATTTTCTTTCCAAGCAACTTTGAGAGAGTCTTTTGTTAGGTGTGAGACTTTTGTATACTCTATCAATTTCTGTGCTTTCAGAGATTGAAGTACCAGTACTGTTAAAGTAATTAAGAGGAGTTTGTTTTTCATGATAGAATATTAAAGTTTAAAGATGCAAATTATTATGCGTACATACTAAATGTTATTGTTAATATATTTCACCTCTTTGCTATTGTTAAATTTATTTTTTAAATTTATAAAAGTTAAAAACTATATCACCCTTCGGTGAAAAATTCAAATTTCTCTATTGAATTGTTTTAAGCTTTAATACCTCCTTTTAGTTTCCCCGGATACCTATTCCTCCTTTTATTGAATTTCCATCCCAGTGTTTGAAGTATTTTAAATCTAAAATACTGATTTTTAAAACTCTCCAGTTTTCAGACGAAACTTCTAGAATTTCGTTTCTAAATCACTCTTTTGTTCCGTAAAATTGTTCTAATTTCGCGCCGAATTTAAAGATTTCTACCCCTCTCTTAACCTCCCGTCATTTGATCCACCCTAATGGAGCTATGCTAAATGCCGCCCATTAAGTTTAACATCCCCCGTTAAAAAAAAATTGGACAACGATGAAAAGGGTACTCGTAACATTCTTATTCATTTGTAGTTTAACTGTGTCTTCGGCAATAGATTTTGACTACGAATTAACTGGATCAAATCAATCGATTTTGATAACCTCTACTGTACAGATTACCGGTGCAATCGATGAGGGTAGTACAATTGGAGCATTTTTCACAGATAACAATGGTGATTTAAAATGTGCTGGTAGTGGAGTTTGGTATAGCGATCAAGCTTTAGGTATGGCGCTTTGGGGCTCTGAAGGACTTGAAGATAATGGATTTTCTGAGGGTGAACAAATAGCATGGTATTTACAATCGTTAGATGGAACATTGTCTGAATTAGTAGTAGTCTATGGAGATGGTGGTGCAAACTTATACCAAACAAATTCTTTCAGATGGATTAGTGAATTAATCCTTATACAAAACGAAGGGTGTCTAAATGATTCTTTTGTAGAGTATAATCCTTTTGCAACTAGTAGTGATGAATCCTGTTTAACAGCTATTATTTATGGGTGCTTAGATCAGAACTCACCATTTTATAATCCATTAGCAAATACGCCAGATAGCTCATGTAATCCTTCAAGTATATATGGGTGTACTCAGGCTCAATTTTATGAATATAATGAATGGGCTACCATAGATGATGGATCCTGTAATGTTTATTGGCAAGCATTGTATTATGATGGTGTTTGGGAGATTGAAGATTTAGAAGAGGTAGTTGTTGATTTACATAATGAAATTGATATATATATAGCAATTCCTATGCGTCTATATTAGCTCAATTAGAGGTTGTACAAAATTTGCTTGAAGAAACTGTAAATTATTTAGCTATTGCTAACGACTCAAATGCTAATTTACAGTTAGAGGTAAATGAATTATTAGATAGCAATGTTGATTTGAGTATTTTAATTTCTGATCAACAAATTCAAATTGAAGAATTAGTTGAGGGATATGAGGCAGGTTTAGATGAACCAATTGCAATAGATATTAATTATGGTTGGAATATGATTGGTTTTACTCGAAAAACTCCTATGGATTCTGGAGCTTCATTTGAAGATATTTTGGATAAAGTGCTTTTAATAAAAGATAATAGCGCTAATTTATTTTGGCCAGAATTTGGTTTCAATGGACTTGGTGATTTAATTCCTGGCCATGGCTATCAAATAAAAGTGAATGCCGATATCGATAATTTTATCTTTCCATATGTAGTAGGTGAAAGATTAGAGTTGTCGCCACAAGTACCTACTTGGGCTTTTGAAATGGCACCAACACATCCGAATGAAGTGAAGACATTAGTTAGGAAAATTAATTTATTAGGTCAAGAAGTGATAGAAAGTCAGGTTATGACAGGTGAAGTTATTTTATATCTGTATTCTGATGGCTCAGTAGAGAAGTTTATCCGTTGACGAGTAGCCCCTCCAATAAAAATAGTGCGTAAGCACTCAAGCCTTAACCTTTTGTTGGGGTGATAAAAAAAGGGGAAAGTTATACTTTCCCCTTTTAATTTATTACTTCAATTTTAATCGTTTCAAGTAGCTATATGTTTCGGGTCCTTCATGGAATAATAAGTCTAGAATACTCAAGTTCTCTATATAACCATGCTTAGCTTCAAATATTTGAATATACCTAGGGAGTTCAATTACTATATCAGATTTTGATTTGGGATTTAAAGTGCTTCTTAGATCCATATCTCTATCCTCAGCATTTATATAAGTTGAATTGGTTTCGAGTTTATTACTCATACCAATCTCTTTACAAATATGAAATAATAGACAAGTATTAAATTCTACTAAGCTGTTATGTTCTGTGAAAAACACCTCTTTTAAATCATCAGAGTAAAACTCAAAAAAGGGACTAGAATTGTATGCTGAACTTATTGCACGCCAGTGCAATGTTTTCCAATCAGAATTTGTGTCTATACCGACTTTTGTCATATAGGTTTTCCCTTTCTTTTCCACTGGAATACTTAAAGGTAATACTCCATTTGCAGAATAAATAAGACATCTATTTCTGTAGGATTGCTTAACGAAGTATTCACCAAAATCGATTATTGACCGGTTGCTGTTTACTAAACAAGCAAAGTATGTTATGCAAGGGAAGTAGTGAGAACTAAGTAAAATCCTTTTTTTCATCTATTTAATTCTCTTTAATAATCTTTGAGTCGAGAAGTTATCAATGTTAAATAATACGATACTACAGCTTGCTAGTAAATGATTTTCAGGTACAAAGCCCCAATGTCTAGAATCTTGAGAGTGATGTCTATTATCGCCTAACATGAAGTAATAATTTTGCTCAAAAGTGTAGTGTTTGCAAACAATTCCATCAATAGTAAATGTCGAGTCAACAATAGATAATGAATGACTCTCATAGGTTTCAATAATTTTTTTATAAATATTAATATTGTTCAACTTTAATTCAATTTCTTTCCCTGCTTCAGGTATATAAATTGGTCCAAAGTTATCTCGGTTCCAGTTCAATAGTGTATCGGATGGAAATACCGATAAGTTACCCGTATGAATATTTTCCAAGTGTTTTGTAAGTTCGATATCAATATCTAGTTCCTTTAGGTGGTTTACTTGATTTTCACTCAGATTTAGTAACCAGTTGTTATTTATGGTTTTACCACCGAGGTGAACTTTAATTGATGACAATAGACCCCAGTTAAGAGATGCATTTGGATCCGTAATTAAATAGTCAAAATTTAATAATCTGTTATCTGAACTAGTATTCCCCTCTAATATTAAGATAGTATCTCCCGGGATCCCTACGCAACGTTTAGCAAAGACCATTTTCTCATCTAAAACAACATTGTCTAAGGGGTATCGAAATGTAACAATATCACCATTTTCAATATTTAAGTGATTGCCAAAAACGCTGTTCTCCCACTTATTTACAATAAGGTAATCCCCTTTAATTAGGGTGCTGTCCATTGAGCTAGACGGAATTATGAAAGGTTCGAACACCCAAAATTTAATTGCAAAAGCAATTATGATAATTATGAATATTTTCTTTAGACTCATGAATTCTTTCTCTTATTCATCAGTTTCGGAATTAAGTTCCACAAAGCAATAAATATTAAGAAGTGGATTAAGTAAGAACGTGATTCTCCTTCTCCATGAATAACAGTAAATAATCTATCCCATCGTATTTTATCTAATCCAGATTTATTAGGATCAATACTTAACCAGTTGAATACAGGTTTTCCTACTACGTGATTTTCTGGCACAAAGCCCCAAAATCTTGAATCTAAGGAGTTATGTCTATTGTCACCCATCATCCAGTAGTAATTCATCTTAAATGTGTAGTCTGTGGCTAAAGAGTCATTAATATAAACTCCACTTGAGTCAATCTTTAATTTGTTCTCTTCATACTTATCAATCACAGTAATGTAAAGAGCTATGTTTGTTTCATTTAACTCTATAGTTTTACCAGCTTTAGGTATGTAAATTGGACCATAGTTATCTGTACTCCACTTAAAATTATTTCCTTTTGGATACATTTCAGCTCCTTTCTGTTTAGGAGACAACTGAGGGTTTTCTACACTAATGACATTAGACAATGCTTTTAATTTTGCAACATTTTCATCTGTTAACATCATAAAAAATTGATCCCGGCTTCTTGTTGGATAGACTTCAGTAATTTCATTTTTAAGTAGAAATTTTTTTCTAAAACCTGTACCATTTGTAGTTACGATATAGCTGTATTGTCCATGAGACCTATCTGGTAGCGGTTGCTCCTCTCCATTTATGTATACTTTTTGATTTATAATTTCTAGAGAATCACCAGCAATTCCAACACAACGTTTTACATAATGTGTTTTTTTATCAAATGGCATATCAGCTTGCATGTCATCTACTGGGTAATTGAATACAACAATATCATTGTTTTTTACGGAACCAAAACCAGGCAATCTGTTGTACCCTAATTGAACAGTATTAGTATATGAAGGTGTGTTTTTTGTACCTACAAATGTGTTGTGCATAAAAGGTATTGAAAGTGGCGTGTTAGGAACGTTAGGTCCATAATTTAACTTACTCACCAATAAATAGTCTCCTATCAACATTGACTTTTCCATTGATGAAGTAGGAATTGTAAACGGTTGAATGATAAATGTGTGAATTAGTGTGGCTCCAATCACAGCAAATGTGATCGCATTTGTCCATTCACCAAAGGCACTACGTTGCTTTTTTTCAATGGGTTCTCTTTTTTTCCAAAAGATCCAGTTTATATAATGCCAATAATAATGATCAGCAATAGCAAGGACTCCAAAATAAAACCAATTTAACCCAGTAAGGTTTACGAGTAGTATGTAAACTAAACAACTTACTATAAAGAGTGTGTGTTTTTTGATATTCATTGTTCTAATTTATTTCAAAATTATAAAACGAGTCTTATTTAGATTCGAATTAGTAGTTAATAAGGGTTAAGAGTGAAAAAGTACATCACGCATGCTGAAGACTCCTTTTTTGTTTTGTATCCATTCTGCTGCAATTACAGCTCCTAGAGCAAATCCTTTTCTGGAATGAGCTTCATGCTTAATACTTATCGTATCCACTTCTGATTTGTAATTTATGATGTGTGTTCCAGGAGTCATTTTGTCGCGTTGAGCATCAATAATAATACCTTGGTCTGAATTATCTTTATCAAGTGTCCATCCATTTTGGTAATCGTTTTCTGAAATGATTTGTTCAGCTAAACTTATTGCTGTACCACTTGGAGTATCTAACTTTTGAGTATGATGAATTTCAGTTATATTTACATCATATTGTTTATGGTTTTTCATCAATATTGCAAGTGTTTTATTCAATTCAAAAAATAAATTAGCTCCCAAGCTAAAATTTGAGGCATATAAGAAAGCAGACTTCTTATCGATACAAAGCTTAGAAACCTCATCATAGCCCTCAAGCCATCCAGTCGTTCCACTTATGATAGGCGTGTTAGAGTTTATAGCAATTAATATATTTGATTTAGCAGAATTTGGAGTGCTAAAATCAATGGCAACATCAATCTGTTCAAGATTTTCAATAGTAAGTTGATCTTGGTTTTGATTGTTTATTTTCAATACAATTTCATGACTTCTATTTAAAGCAATTTCTTCAATTACTTTACCCATCTTCCCATATCCTAAGAGCGCTATTTTCATCTAGTTCCAGTTTAATTTAAGTGAAAGAGCCGGTATGTTTTGATTTTGTATACCCATAAATTGGGGTTGTATATCTAAGCTCAAGTCATCATTTATGTGAAAATTAAATAGATGTGCATCTACTGAAGCATCAATAATGTTTAATAAATAGACACCTGCAGCTACTATATATGATAAATCTCTATTTTTACGATAGTAATTTTTTATTGTGATCAGGTTTGTTTCGGTATACCTATCCTCGTACTCATCAATTGTATTGTCGTTATTATCTGTTCTGTACTCAAAAGCTTTTCTATAGTGTAAATATTCAGTTTGATTCCAGCTTGCAGCATATAATGAGGCTCCAATACCCAAGTATACAATGGGTGCCTTCCAGTATTTTTTATTGTAAACTTGTCCAGAACCTGGAATGATTGCGGAATAAATACTAGCCTTTTTAGCTGAATGAATCTCTATTTTATCTTGTCCTAACACACAAAAATAAAGGCAAAATAATATGTTGAGGAGAGTTATTCTTTTTGGAAGCATTTTATGATATATTCAAGTTCCTCTTCATTTTTAAATGAAATGACTAGCTTACCCTTTCCACTTTTTTGAAGTTTAATTTCTGACTTGTAATTCATTTTTCTTTCAAGCTCCTGAGAAAGTTGCTGAACAGA
>ENA-OSET01005562-OSET01005562.1-sediment-metagenome-genome-assembly--contig:-NODE-5562-length-10584-cov-9.853241_pt1 | contig 10584 bp, 12 predicted proteins | sample MGYA00237882_ERZ534229 | MGnify/ENA primary metagenome ERZ534229 (study PRJEB26408, sample SAMN06266212) | sediment metagenome | isolation source: Hudson Canyon methane seep mesocosm | place...
ACTTTGGGCAACTTACTTCTTGATAACAGGTCATAAAACCAAATTATACAGGACACCTACAAATTCGACCCATTACCGAATACTGAAGAAGAGAGTTAATTAAATTTCTCCTCACCCCATCTTGGTAACTGCTCCTGCGTTACTCTACCTTCCGCATCCATGCCGTCGTCCAGCAAGAGAGTACTTTAAAAGCCAGCTCATCTTGTTTGAATTTCATTTCTCAACACCTGGCGGCCGCATAGCTTTGATTTATCTTATGGGTTTTTTACATAGAAAAACCATTTTAAATCAATAGTGCTTTTTTCGTACCCATTCCTTGATGGATTTTGACATAAGAATCTAAACAGTATACTTTAAAGAAACAGAATGTTCTGTTATACACTTTATGCTACTTAGACACATTAAATTAATGGCTAGAATTCTAGATTTAACAACCTTTACTAACGACAAAGGTAACCTTACTGTAATCGAAAAAATCATACCTTTCGATATAAAAAGAGTTTTTTACATCTATGGTGTGGACGATTCCGTAAGGGGGGGACACAATCATAAAAAAACAATTCAAGCAGCAATTTGCCTCAAAGGTAGTTGCACTATTTACAATACTGATGGAAAACATGAGCAAACATTTCGACTAGACTCTCCCTCAAAATGTCTATTATTGGAACCGAAAGATTGGCACGAAATGCACGATTTTACACCTGATGCTATTTTGATGGTTCTTGCTTCTGAATATTTCGATTCCAATGATTACATATACGAAAAACCATTTTAAATGAAAATTCCATTTCTCTCATTTGAATCTATGCATCAAAACATCAAAACAGAAGTTATGCTCGCGATGGAAAGGGTATACGATTCTAATTGGTACATCTTAGGTAAAGAACTTGAACAATTTGAAAAAGAATACGCTTCTTTTCAGGGTACAAAATATGCCATTGGTGTAGGGAATGGTTTAGATGCGATACACCTTTCTCTGGTTACATGTGGAGTCAGTCAAGGGGACGAAGTTATTGTTCCATCAAATACATACATTGCAGCGGCACTTGCAATAACATATTGCGGTGCAACCCCTGTATTTGTCGAACCTAATATTGAAACATACAATCTAGACCCTCAACTAATAGAACAAGCTATCACTCTAAAAACCAAGGCAATAATTCCTGTTCATTTATACGGCCTTAGCTGTGAAATGAACTCTATCTTAAAAATAGCCAAAGATTACAATTTAAAAGTCATTGAAGATTGTGCTCAAGCTCATGGTGCATTGTTTGATGGAAAACAAGTTGGCTCTTTTGGTGACATTAATGCTACCAGTTTTTACCCTGGAAAAAATCTTGGAGCAATTGGTGATGGTGGCATTATAACTACAGATAGCGAAGACTTTTACAATAAGGCTAAAAGCTTGCGAAACTACGGTTCCTCAAAAAAACACTACAACAAATATATTGGTTACAATTCCCGGTTAGATGAGATACAAGCTGCTGTGTTACATATCAAACTCAAACATATAAAGACATGGACTGATGAAAAAAGGAGTATGGCTAAACAATACAATAAAGGTTTATCTGAAATTAAAGACTTAACTCTTCCATTCACTCCGAGCAAAGAAAACCATGTTTATCATTTATACACAATAAGGTGTAATGACCGAGATAAATTACAACTATATTTAAACAAACATGGAGTTCAAACGCTCATTCATTACCCAGTGCCTCCACACTTACAAGAAGCTTATAAAGTTTTAGGCTTAAACAAAGGAAGTTTTCCATTGGCAGAGACTATTGCCAACACCACTTTAAGTTTACCTTTGTTTATCGGCATGAGTACTAAGATGATTGACTACATAATCGAAAAAATCAAAATATTTTACAACAAATAAAATGAAAGAACTACTACTCTACTCTTGCGGATCAGATTTAATCGTTGATTTCATTGAAGTTTGTATTAAAAATAATACCAAAATAAAATTTATAGTTAACAACATCGAAGGCTTTGTGCCTAAAAGTGTAAGTGAATACATTTTAGTAAATGATTTAGCTACCAACTCAAAAATCCCTTTTCTTGTGCCACTTTTTACCCCCCGAAATAGATTTTTAGCAAGCAATGAAGCATTAAAAAAAGGACTCATACCTTTTACTATCCTCAATGACAAAAACAATGATTTACCTTTTTATTTTTCTCATGGAGTAGGTTGTTTCATTAATAAAAGAGTTGTAATTGGCGCTGAAAGTAAAATTGGAGATTTCGTAGTAATAAATAGAGGCGCTTGTTTAGGACACCACTTGGTTTTAGAAAATTATGTATCTATCGGGCCTGGAGTTACTACAGGCGGAGGTGTTAAAATTGGAAAGGGAGCACTAATTGGAACTGGTGCTACTCTTTTACCTGAAGTTAACATTGGGGAAAATGCAATAGTAGGTGGTGGCGCGGTGGTCACTAAAGATGTTCCAAGCAATTCTATTGTTATTGGTAATCCTGCAAAAGTAATAGCTGAAAATAAAAACCCTTTTTGACCATGTCACAAAAAATAGATTTATACACCATCTGCTGGAATGAAGAGTACATGCTTCCCTATTTTTTCAGATACTACGATCAGTTTGTGGATCGATATGTAATTTTTGATGACGGCTCTACAGATAAATCCCTAGAAATACTTCACCTTCACCCCAAAGTAGAGGTCAGAAAACTTCCGCGATTGAAAGTAGACTCTTACATTTTAGCAGCAAAGCAAGTCCATGATAATTGCTGGAAAGAAAGCATAGGCAAAGCAGACTGGGTAATTATTACTGCCATTGATGAGTTTTTATACACCCACAACCTTGGTTCTTATTTAAAAGAATGTACTAAAAAAGGAATAACTGTGATTCCAGCTCTTGGTTATCAAATGATTTCAGAAATTTTACCAAAAGAAGACAAACAGTTATTTGAGCTTGTTACGAGAGGTTGTCCTTGGGATAGAATGAATAAATTATCCATTTTCAACCCCAGCAATATGAAAGACTCAAATCAAGGATTGGGACGACATTCTGCAAAACCTCAAGGTCAAATAATTTACCCAGAAAAAGACGAATTATTGAATCTTCACTATAAATACTTATCATTTGACGCTACATTTGAAAGACACTCCGAGTTGAATGAGAAACTCGGAAAAGTAGATAAGAAAAATAACTGGGGTAAGAAATATGCATGGGATAAACTTGAATTTGAGGATAATTGGAATAAATTCATGAATCTATCAACAGAAAATGTGCTCTGCACCTCCAACCCAATTGAATCACACTCTACATTGAAAGAACGTTGGTGGCGCAAAGATAAAAAAAAATCTTTCATCAAAAAAATATTTAATTTCTAATTCTCATGTCATTACTTGATAATACTAAATTCATACTTAACCTTGCTCCCAACGGAGTGATTCCAACAAAAAACATGACACCACATGTACCTACTACTCCCATTGAGGTAGTATCAGATATTAAACTGTGCATGAAAGAAGGCGGAATTACTTATATACATTTGCATGCAAGGGATCATAGTCAAACCAACTCCAGCGATCCTGATGTTTACAAAACCTTTATTGAAGCAGTAAAAAATAATTTTCCAGATTTATCTATATGTGTTTCTTGCAGTGGACGTTTAAATCCAAATTTTGAAGAACGGTCTAAAGTATTAAATATAAAAGGTGATTTGAAGCCAGATATGGCTTCTTTAACTCTTAACTCATTAAACTTCTCAAAAAAAGCCAGCATCAATGAACCTGAGGTAATTATTACGCTTGCACAGACCATGGCTGATAACGGGATACAACCCGAACTTGAAATATTTGATATTGGAATGATGAATTTTGCTCAATATCTAATTAAAAAAGAAATCCTTAAGCCACCTTACTATTTCAACATCATACTTGGAAATATTTTTTCTGCTCAAGCCAAAGCTTCACACCTAGCTACAATCCTTCAAGAAATGCCTGAAGATTCTATTTGGAGCGTGGGAGGCATTGGAGCAAGCCAAACTCCTGCAATGCTACTTGCATTGAGCCAAGGGGGGGGCGTTAGAACAGGGATTGAAGACAACATTTGGTATGACAACGAAAAAACTACACTTACCTCTAATTCAAAACTTGTAAGTCGTATTCATCAAATAGCAGACTTAACTGGACTGACTATGGTAACGCCAAAGGAATTTAGTTTGATTATGAGTTTTCAATAATTTACCCAAGGGCATAAAATTAAGCATCATCATGCTCTATCACTCCTTGTAGCCGATAGAAGCTATCGGTGTTTTTCAAGATAGTTTTCGCCTAAATATTTTAGCCCGTCTTTTCCACTCGGTCTGGGTTTAGTAAAACAACCCCCGTTACATCCCAATTTCTCGTTTTTTAGACCACCTTCTAGGGTTTTCTAAGCGCTTGTTAATATAGAGCTGATGACGTGCCTCTAATAGGGCTTTATCTTCTCCAAGATGCCTTTGCTCAGGCGTAACAAATTTAATTCGACTGTGCCGATGCTCATGGTTATACCACTGTTTAAAATCAGCCACCCATTCTCGTGCCTTTTCAAGACTATCAAATCCTTCTGACGGCCAATTAGGGCAGTACTTTACTGTTCTAAATAAGGCTTCAGAGTAGGGGTTGTCATTGCTAACACGAGGTCGACTATAAGAACTGGTTAAATTAAGTTCATGCATTTCACTTCGCAAGGTCTGTGACTTCATGGGTGCGCCATTATCTGAATGCAGAACAAGTTGCTCTTGAGTGCATTTTTCGTTGAGTACGCTGCGCTCAAGTAGCCTGGCTGCATCTTCACCTGTTTCTTTTTCATAAACCTCTGCACCCACTATTTTTCGGCTATAAATATCTTCTATCATATACAGATAGTAGAACTGTCCTGTGACTTTTGTGGGCATATAACTGATGTCCCAGGTCCAGACTTGATTGGCGTTTTCAGCACTGTAACTTGTTGGTTTAGCCACTTTTTTGCGCGCTTTAGCACGCCCTCTGTAACTTCTCCATTTTTTTGCCAGTTTTGTAAGGTGCGAATACTTATCTCTACTACATCACAGGCCTTTCTCCGTCTGGCCTGGTTTTTAACCGCTTCTTCTATCCATCTAACACAGTCTTTGCGCGCTGAGTGCGGGATCATTCGTCCTCGCTTTCCTCCCAGAGCGCATCCAGCTTTTTTCTTAACACCAATAAGGCCGCGGCTTCTGCAAGTGCTTTTTCTTTACGTCTTAATTCTTTTTTTAAAGATTTATTATCCGTACGCAATTTTTTTAATTGGTTTTTATCTTCTTTGTTTACCGTACTTTGCGCATGAGAGCTTTTAATAAAGGCTGTTTTCCAGCTTTCTATCTCCGTGGCATACAGTCCTTTTTTACGACAGTATTCATTTAAATCTTGCTCACTTAAAGTACTGGTTTCAATAATAACTGACAGCTTTTGGCTTGCTGTCCATTGCGTATTAGAGGCTGGCATAGACGATGTTTCTCTACTGTTATGTTTAAGGTACTGCTGTTTCCAGGTATAAAGCGTTCCAAGAGGAATGTTTTCCAGTTTTGCTATTTCAGGAATTGTCATACTCTGAGGAGGCAGCATTTTATTGATGACAGCATCTTTTCTTTCTTTTGGATACGGAGTAGCCATTTTAATTTCTTTCCGCCCTCTGTTTTGGTTTTTATGATTTTTTTAGGCGAAAACTATTCTGACACAGGGGGCAGGAACTACTCAATCAGCAGTTGCTTGATGCGAATAAATTGATTGCTGAGCAGGAAGAGTTGAGCCGTTCATTACTGGAATCGACCTCAGAAGGGATTGTTGGTATTGATACCCTGGGTAAAGTCACCTTTGTAAACCCGGCTGCTTTGCGTATTCTTGGTTACACAGCTGAAGAGCTATTAGGGTGTTTTGTTCATGATCGCATTCATCATTCATATGTCGATGGAACTGAATACTCAGTTGAACAGTGCCCCATCATACAGGCAATTGATCAGCAGCAAGCCAGACGAGTTGATGATGACCATTTTTGGCGTGAGGATGGCAGTTGTGTTCCTGTTATTTATAGTAGTACACCAGTCGTTACGGAAGGAAATATTACCGGTGCAGTGGTCGCTTTTAGCGATATTTCCGAACTAAAAAAGACCCAGAAAGAACTCGAGCGTCTATCTGTCACGGATCAATTAACCGGTATCTTTAATCGTACCCGGCTGGATTCAGTGCTTGAGTATGAAGTAAATGCTGCCGTTCGTAATAAGCATAAATTCTCCGTGATTATGGCAGATATTGATAATTTTAAGATGGTCAATGATACTTATGGTCATCAGGTCGGTGATGAGGTGCTTAAGACCATGGTGGCTATTTTACATGGCAGGGTAAGATTATCCGATACATTAGGTCGCTGGGGCGGCGAAGAGTTTTTGATTATCTGTCCACACACCACACTTGAGAGTGCCATGCAATTAGCGGAGCGATTAAGGCGACATGTAGCAGAAATTCAATTTCCTGAAGTCGGGCAGAAAACAGCGAGTTTTGGTGTTGCCTGTTATCGTGAGGGTGATCAGGCAGAGGATGTGATGAAACGAGCAGATGATGCACTTTACCGGGCAAAAGAAAATGGCCGAAATCGAGTAGAACAAGAGGATAAAGTGAGTTAGGAACGAGGATTCAATAACACGCCTGTGAAGCCAAAATCCTGCGCCATAGCCCAATAGGGTTATCCATAAGCTAGGAAAGGAAAGTGCGTTTAAAATGGCTGATTTCGACAGCCTAATGTATATCCTCTGTTGACTTTTCTTTAAGGTCTGGGGTGGCGGAAGGCTTGATGGCTGTAATCGCTGTCAAATTATTGATAAGTACGTTGTGTAGGTCTTAGATAGGCTTCCATTTTCTGCTGCACGATGCGCGGGTTTTCACTTTCTTGAATGGCTAAAATTCCTTCGGTTATTAACTCTCGGATAAATATCTCTTCGTCACTTTTATGCTTAAGCTTATTACTTAACGGGTTGAAGACCAGGTTGCTGAGTAGCGCTCCATACAGCGTGGTTAAAAAAGCCACAGCAACAGATGGGCCTAATTGAGAAGGGTCGGAAAGGTTGCTCATCACGCCAATAAGACCAACAACGGTTCCAATCATACCCATGGCGGGTGAAAAGCTGGCCATTTTGTTTAGTATCGCAATGCCTGTGAGATGGCGTTGAGAAGTCATTGCCGTATCATTTTCAAGTGTTTGTAGTAATTGTTCGGGAGGGAAGCCGTCAACGATTAATGAAATTGCATTTCGGGTAAAAATATCATCTATATGTTTTATTTCAGCTTCTAATGCCAGAGGACCATCCTTTCTAATTCGATCAGCCAGTTTCACCATTAATTTGATATGTTTATGTGGCTCAATATTTTTATACTTAAACCCCTGCCAAATAATAGAGGGTAGCAGTAAAAAAGTTTTAAAAGGGTAGGACGTCATGGTCGCACCTAAGGTTCCACCTAAGACTAATATCAGGGACGGTAGGTTGAGTAGAGAGACGGGGTCCTCATTTTCCAGGGCAACAGCTAAAGCGATAGCAAATATCGCCAGGCTCGGGCCCAGAAATGTTGAAAAATCAATTTTTTGTGATTGTTTCACTGTTAATGACTTTTTGAAATGAGCTTGTTAAGTTTGTGTTGTAAAACATGTTATGTTTCTTAATCCAGACTGCTTTGAGTAGATGATCTTGTTCAGTAATGATTCTGGAAACAAGTCCCTTAGGAGCGAGGATTCAATAATACCCGCTCCTTAAGGCAAAAATAGGCGAAACCTTGCTCCATCTAAAGAGCTGTTGTTATCAATTTTTATAAAGCCCTTGTTATCTTTGCTGGTGTGTAACTTGGCAAGCATGGCTGAAAAATGTAAACCTAGTCCTGTGCTACCAGATAGGTGTGTTATTGAGGGGGTTTCTGTTTCTGTAATGGCAAGTAATTGATCTGGGTAGCCTGCGCCATTATCTTCCATGCAAAAAACAATATAGTCCTGTTCCTGGTATGCTGACAAATGGATTTCTGTGCTGGTATAACGTTGCGCGTTATTTAGAATAGTATTTAGGGCATTGCAAATATGTTCGAAATCACAATAACAATATAAATCCTCAGGACAATCTATACTCAGTTTGTTTTTGTTAAGCTCTAGCAATGGAGCTTGTTGAGCCATGATTTCCTGCAAAATTTCACTGGCTGAATATTCATCAATATCTAAATTGAATAATTTAGAATCAATTTTGTATAGTTCTAACAACTGCATGAGGCTGTTATTCATTCTATTTGCTTCAAACTCAAGCTGAATAAAGTCATGGTTTTTATGGGCATTTTGTTTGTTAGCAATATGGGTGATGAGTTCACGTACCGTTGTCAGTGAGTTTTTTATATCATGCACTGAGGAGGCCAGGATGGCTGGAAAATCTATGGGGGTATTTGTTAAGTCAGACATAGTGATAATCGTCTAGGAGTGAAGGTGGGTGATTTTTTCAAATTCGAGCTGTAAATGCCCCAGTTTATCTGGAGAAATACCTACTTGCTTTGCTCTTTTAATGTAATAGTTAGTGAGCAGCAACTTATCTTTGGTTATGCCAGAGGATCTTAGATTATGCAATAATATGGTTGCCATATTTAGGATAATGTTTTTATTATCGGGCATTCTTTCAATGGCTTGGTTGAAAATCGCTAAAGCCTGAGTGATTTTGTTTTGCTGGAATAATTGGACCCCTTTATTATTTATTTGTACCAGTTCTTTTTTTGCTTTCTGTATTAGTTGATGGGAATTATTTTCCATTCCTAGTTCAATTTGCATTTTTCCAATTGAGGCCATAAATGCTTTTTCATCACTATGATTAAATATCAAAGAATAGATAATATCATTGGCCAAATCACTATCCTTATTTAAGTAGCAGGCTCTGGCTACATCAAGTTGCAGGTCTTTCGGGATATGCTTTTTTTGTTCTACATGGAGTTCCATGGTCCTTTCAAAAGCTTTTTGAGATAGATCGGAGTTGCCGGTTTTTTTAAAAACTTCTGTTTCTAGAGAGGTCGCTCTTAATTCTGCTTCAGGAGAATGAGGGAATTGTTGGCGCATATTGTCTATGGTATCTAATGCACCATCATGATTGTCAGTTTTAGAGTAAATTTTGGCTAATCCAGAGAAATCAGCAGGTGATTTATGTACCGAGTATTTACCTAACTCTATTACTGACAGATAAGCTTGTTCTGCAATTTTTAGGTTGCCAGTTTGAGATGTTAACAGAGCCAGTTTTTGTTGTCTAAAAAAAGAGTTTGGTGATATTTCTGTTGCCCTGGTTATTATGTGTTCTGCTTTATCAATTTGATCTAATTCTTCATAGGCTTTTGATAACCAGTCATATGAGTCGAGAAAAATTGGGTGGTTTGAGATAACTTGTTGAAATATTGCTATCGCATTCTGATGATCTTGCTGGTAAAAGGCAATAATACCTGTGCCAAGTCTGGCCCATGCCAGATCTCTTTGCTCAAGTATTTGCTGGTAAATAGCGGAGGCTTTATCAAAGTCCCCTGTGTTGACGGCTAGGTCAGCACGGATTTTTAATAATGAGGTGTAGGTTGCTTTGTTATTGGTTTTTAATAAGGTATCACAATGAAAAATGGCACTGGCCAGGTTGTCTTTTACAATGTCTTTTTTTATTTCTAAGAAATAGTCTCTTCTGGCAATACTTTTTTTTAATCGCCTAATCAGTTGATGAGCATTGAAAGGTTTAGTCAAATATTCATCAGGTTTGTTTTCCAGTGTATTAAGAACCAGGCTAGCAGCCTGATGTCCTGTAACAATAATAAAAATGCTGTGAAATGGGATAAGTTTTTTGTGTCGGGCTTCTTCAAGGATTTGCTGACCATTTTTCCCCTCTCCCAGTATGTAGTCACATAACACAATTTCATATTGTTTGCTTTTCATTAATGAAATGGCGGCGGCTCCATCTTCAGCTTCATCAATAAACCTTGCACCAAGGGAATAGAGCATTTCCTTGATAGACCGGCGCATGACACCGTAATCTTCAATTATCAGAATATTTTTAATAGATAAATTGAGTTTCATATTTGTTAATTGTAGTGATTGATTGAAAACTGTAAAGCTCTACTTGAAAAATAAATAAATACCCCAACATAATCAACAACTATTTTTAAATCATAGGAACTTAATAAAAAATGACTGTTGAAGCAAAAAAAGAAACCTTAGGGTTCCAAACTGAAGTAAAGCATTTATTACATTTAATGATCCATTCTTTGTACAGTAACAAAGAAATCTTTCTACGTGAATTGATCTCTAATGGTTCTGATGCTGCTGATAAGTTACGTTTTGAAGGGCTGTCTAATGAAAGTCTGTATGAAGGTAATAGTGACTTAGGTATTCGTATTTCCTTTGATAAAGATGAACGTACGGTCACTGTTGCTGATAGTGGTATTGGTATGACCCGTGAAGAAGTGCAAGATCATATCGGTACTATTGCTAAATCAGGGACTAAGCAGTTCTTTGAAAAAATGACAGGTGATGAAGCTAAAGATAGCGAATTAATCGGTCAGTTTGGTGTTGGTTT
>ENA-OSET01005564-OSET01005564.1-sediment-metagenome-genome-assembly--contig:-NODE-5564-length-10579-cov-4.347458_pt1 | contig 10579 bp, 8 predicted proteins | sample MGYA00237882_ERZ534229 | MGnify/ENA primary metagenome ERZ534229 (study PRJEB26408, sample SAMN06266212) | sediment metagenome | isolation source: Hudson Canyon methane seep mesocosm | place: USA:Hudson...
TAAAGACTCCTCCGACTTTGGTGACCATAGTGCCAATTGCCCTCGTGCATACATTGTCTTGCTAGAGGCGTGAGCTAAATCATTCTTAATTAAATTTTCCGGTCTTTCAGCATCAGCCGATAGAAACACATCAAATGGCGCGCCATTTAGAATTTGAGCGTAAAGAATACCTGAAGAAGCTGATGACATTACAGCATGAATACCAGAAAAATCACTATGCTGCTTCAACTCTACAAGTATTTTGGTCAGCGTATGCTTGAAGTTCGAAGCAACTGAGATACGCAGGTCTGACGCATTTAAATTGGAAGAACTAGAAAAAACGATCGCCAACAGTACAATAGATATAAATCGGCCTATTCGGGCGGAGCTTGCCATACTTCGACTCTATTCCTTCCTTTCTCTTTTGCTTGATACAACGCTGCATCTGCGCGTTCAAACAAACTTGACGGATCCAAACCCTCATCAAACATCGCGAGGCCGAACGACATACTAATCTGAATATTTTCATCGCGAAAGTGGAAAGGTAAACGACAAATCATCTCTCTGGTTTTCTCTATCACCTGCCGGGCAATTTCTAACGATGTCTCTGGCAGAATAATCACAAACTCCTCACCGCCATACCGTGCAACAAAGTCTGTTTTCCGAATACGATTTTGTACTTCTTTCGCCATGATCTGTAGCACTTTGTCTCCTGACAAATGGCCATACTCATCGTTAACTCGTTTAAATAAATCGATGTCTGCAACAACCAAAGTTGAAGGTTTTTTGTAGCGCTTCCAGCGCTCAATCTCTAATTCGAGTCGTTCATCATAGGCTTCTCGATTTGGCAACCCGGTCAAGGAATCACGTAAGGCTTTACCGCGTTCCTCTTTCAATCGTTTTCGAATCTCTACGGTTTCAGCTTCCATCGCTTTTATTCTTTCTTGAAGCGCCTTCACCTCTGATTCTTTCGCTTCGTCGTAGTGCTGCCCCTCGCTGGAATGCAAATCAACTGCACTGGAAATACTATCTAAATGTTCAGTGATTGATTGTTTGAGTACATCTATGTCCCCATTACTATCAAGCTCTTGAGAAATCTCACTCACCTGTTGGCGAATATTCTGATCGAGCTCTTGGTTTTTCCCTTGCCAATGGCTTTCGATTTTCTGGCTCTCAACCAAGAAATCCTGAACCTTTATTAATCGTTCATCTAACTGCTTTAAAAAGTGTTCAAACTCTCTTTGCCCTTTTCCTACAACAGAAAGTACAAGATTAACAATATCGTCTAAAGTAGGACCTAGTTCATACCAAACAATTTCTTTCTCAATTTGGTCGCGCATTTTGGCGACCTCTCTGGTTGCGCTAACGGGGAACGTTAACTGGTCGAGCAGATTGTTTAAGGTCTCACGAATATGCTTGGCAATAGAGGAAAACCCGGGCGCAATTTCGTCTTCGTCGCTTTCTTCTTCGACCTCTAGCTCCAAGTCTGGCGATGATTCATTATCTTCTGGAGACAATTTCGGCGCTTCGGCTTTGGCGCTACCACCTAAGATTCGGCTTAAAAATCCCGGTTCCTTATCACCCTGCTGTTCGAATAATGAGCTAAGAATATCTGATTGGATGTCGGCATATTGTGAGAGTATATCTGAATACTCCTCTGGGCCTGAGTCAGGTTTGCTAGCCAATTTTTCTAACTTTCTCAATCTTCTTTTTTGTTTTCTACTAACTTTCAGCAACATCAATTTTTCAATCAACTGACTTAAAGCTTCGGCTATTTTGTCAGCGTTTTCACGCTTGTGTTCATCAGATGCCAAAATGATCGCGTCGATCCGTTTGAGGCGCTTTTCCATATCGTGGTTGTCAGGCTGGGCTCCGCGAATAGCGGTTCGCAAACTGGCAAGCTCTGTATCGAGTTCTTCGCTGGTGTTTTCAGCAGCCAAACTTACGCGAACCAGTATTCTCTGAAGCAGGGTAGTAAATTCTTCCGACGACTGTTTTTGCTCTTCAAATGAATCGCCTTGCTCGAAGTATTTATCCTTCCAACGGTCTAACTCTCTTTGTATGTCTGACGAGTTGCTCATGACTTCCCCAAATCATTCCAAAAACAACGCTAACGTGGCCGCGAATACGGACTAGTTGAAGTATAGACCTGAGAATGAAAAATAGCCCTGTCTCACCTAGTAAAATAAGAAGAAGCTGTTCTGAGAAGACTTCACAAGACTCAGAGATAGTATGCTAGATACAACGAATTCTTGTGAAGAAGGTTGCTTACTCTAATAAGGAAGGTACTTGCTTTTCAATATTTTGTCTTTTTGCACTGAGTAATAAATTTGGCAAAATTCGGCTTACAAAGTCACTTATATAAGAAAGAAACAATGATCCCATCGAGCTGTCAAAGTGCTGATCGTTCTTGCTACCTAAGCAGAATACTCCCAGTATTTCACCATTTCTTAAAGGAATGACCGCCGCCGAACCTACTTGTGCTGCCTCACTACCGAACATACATTGCTTTTGCTCTTCATTGAAATGACCACAAATAGCACGAGTACTTTCCATGATCTCACCCAGATTTTCAGTCGCTGAAGCTAAGTCCATCACTTTAATTTCTGATACCGGGTAATCATTTCGATCGCCAAATAATAATATGCGGCTGAAATCTATATTCGCATCATTCTTGAATGCCTCTTCAACGACAAGTTCAATCTCATCAAGACTCTTTACCTCTAACAAATTTAGAAGTAAGCGCTTACTCTTTTCGAAATGTGCATCATTTTCACGTGCAACTGAGATCAACTCATTCAGCTGGCCCTTCAACTGGTCACGGTGCTCTCTGAAAACCTGTACTTGCCTTTCACCTAGCGAAATGGCGGCACCGCTCTTATGGGGCACTTTCAACTCGTTCAGTAAATATTCATGCGTAATGAAAAACTCAGGGTTCGCTCTTAAATATTGAATTACCTGATCTTCGTTTAAGGTTTCCATCGCTGTATTAACATCTCGCTCTGTCATATGAATGCCACTTGATTAAATTCTTATTTTTCCTTCAAATACACTGACCGCAGGCCCTTCCATTAGCACATTTTTGCCAGGTCCTTGCCACTCGATAATAAGGTTACCGCCTGGGAGTTTCACTTCAACAGGGCTTTCAAGCACGCCTCGCTTGATTCCACATACAACTGCTGCACATGCACCAGTGCCACACGCCAAGGTTTCACCTACGCCACGTTCAAATACACGTAACTTGATAAAACTCTTGTGTACAACCTCCATAAAACCAACATTCACTTTTTGAGGAAACCTTGCATGCTGCTCAAGTTCAGGGCCTATGCGCTGAACAAGCTCATCATTTAATTCATCTACGTCTAACACCGCATGAGGGTTTCCAATCGATACTGAAGAAATAGATACCGATTCATTCACCAAGTCTACAACGTAAGAGGTTTCAAGAGAATCTGCAATAAAAGGAATTTGTGCCGGTTCGAATTCTGGCTCCCCCATATCAACCATTACTCGGCCATCGTCATTAATATTTAGTTGAATATCGCCGTTCTTAGTTTCAACTCTTATTTTGGTTTTGTTGGTTAGTTTTTTCTCTCTGACAAAAACAGCAAAACAGCGTGCGCCGTTTCCACATTGCTCAACCTCGGAGCCATCAGCATTGAAAATACGATATCGAAAGTCAACGTCTGGCTTTCCTGGCGGTTCGACCAACAACAGCTGATCAAAACCAATCCCCATGTTTCGATCTGCCATGCGACGAATTTGTTCAGGGCGAAGATGAACATGATTGCTGATCATATCGACCACCATGAAATCATTTCCCAAACCATGCATTTTAGTAAAGTTCACAACCACGCCAGGTACTCCCTTTCACTCTGCGGCGATAAATACAAACAAACATCCCTCATGGCATGCATTGCTCCAGAGCGACTTGGTCTTCGAATGTTTCCCGGCGACGAGCAATAAAAATCTCATCACCATCTACAATGACTTCGGCCGGGCGATTGCGTGAATTATAATTCGAGCTCATGGTAAATCCATACGCACCCGATGACTTCACTGCCAATAAGTCACCCGCGTCGATCACCAATTTTCTGTCTTTTCCTAAAAAGTCACCTGTTTCACAAATAGGGCCGACGAGGTCGTAAATGCGTTCGACACCTTTCTTATCTTGCTCTACAGGAACAATATCTTGCCAAGCACTATACAAAGCAGGCCTTATCAAATCATTCATAGCAGCATCGATAATGGCAAAATTCTTATCGTCAGTGCACTTCAAAAACTCAACACGGGTCAGCAATATACCGGCATTTGCCGCTATTGAGCGGCCAGGTTCCAAAACAATTTTCAGCGCTCTGCCTTCGACTCGTGATAACAATGCCTGAACATACTCAGCGGGTTCAGGCGGCACTTCGTCGGAATACGTTACCCCCAAGCCACCACCCAAATCTAAGTGTTCGATGTTAATACCTTGCCCAGCCAGGCGATCGACCAATAGAAGAACCCGATCTAGGGCATCGAGAAACGGTGCAATTTCAGTAAGCTGCGAACCGATATGGCAATCAACGCCAATAATTTTAACGCCATCTAAGTCACGCGCGGCCATATAAATAGCTTCAGCTTGATCAATCGCGACACCAAACTTATTGTCTTTCAAACCAGTGGATATATAAGGATGAGTGCCGGCGTCAACATCCGGATTTACCCGTAACGAAATAGGCGCAACCTTATTCAAGGAGAGCGCGACATCATTCAGTCGGTAGAGCTCTGCTTCAGATTCTATATTGAAGCAATGAACGCCCACTTCCAGCGCGCGCTTCATCTCGTGACTTTGCTTTCCTACGCCCGAAAAAACCACTTGCTCCGCGTTGCCGCCAGCGAGTAAAACCCGCTCCAACTCTCCAATAGAAACGATATCAAAACCAGAACCCAATTTAGCAAGAATAGATAACACCGCTAAATTCGAATTAGCTTTTACCGCATAGCAAATTAAGTGCTCGCGCTCACCAAAGGCTTTTTTGTAAGCAAGATAGTGTCGCTCAAGAGTTGCTCTTGAGTAAACGTAACAAGGCGTAGAGACTTGCTGCGCAATTTCATTGAGAGACACGTCTTCTGCATGAAGTTGTCCGTCTTGATATAAAAAATGATCCATTTATTTACTACATATATTAAGCTGCCAATTGATGGCAGCGAGTTAAAATTGTCGTTTCGCGTCACTTGTAATAAAAATTACGAGCCACCTGGTTCACTGTCATCGACCAAGTCTACGTCAGTTTGAACGCGGGTTTGTTCATTTTCTGTTGGCAAGTTCGCCGCGTCATCATTTTGGATATATAAGGCCCCCTTTTGACCGCAAGCTTGCATGTAAAAAGGGATACATATCGTAATGGCAGCAACCTTGAGAAGGCTCAATAAGCGCTTATGCGCTACCTTATCTATCACCAAATACCCAAAATTCATGTTAACGCTCACTAAAAGCCGAAATTATAACCAGTTGGCCGAACAAAAACTATGAAAGAGATTGGTTTTGTCGTGCTTGTTCGAGCTCCTGCTCCGCCTGGGCATACACTTTTAGAGAGTCTAAGGTACTAATTCGATTATCTGAAAACGGGTCTAAGGAATGACTAGATAACATCAACTCGGTTACACGCAAGGGCAAGCGCGGGTTAAAGTCACTTTGTGATCGTACAAAATGTAGCAAGGCATTAAATTGTTGGTCTCCATATTCCGCATATGTGAAGTCTTTTCCCTCAAAATTAATATCTAAACATGTAACATAACCATCTTGTGTACTTTGAACATGCAAATGATGTATTTCAAGGCTTTCAATGGTCGTGATCGTTTTCATCTTATACTCACCACTACTTTGCCTCTGCGCTCTATAGAGCTGCAGATCTAGCTCCCCTATATGTCCGTGAAAAGAGTCACTTAGCTGTCTGGTTTCGAGCATTCTTAAAATACATTGGGAAATAGAATATTGAAAAATTTGCTCATCGCTTGTAGGTAGGACAAATCGCAATAAGCTGCCTGACTCGTCCAGTACGGCAACTTGGATCACATCGTTCACCATGTGGTAAAAAACCTGAATCACATCGGGGCGATCTTTGCTAAGTACCGCTCTAATAAGCGTTTCGTCTTGCTGTGCATAGTCGTCAAAAACAACCAAACTATGATATTTCTGAGCTTGCTCCAGCGCGGTGTAGAGTTCAAATTCGTTGTTATATGAAAAATATCTAAATTGATCTTCTACGTACTGAAGAATATAAAACCTCTCCTCCACTTCTAGTACATAACGCACTTGCCTAATTCGTTTTTGAGAACCAACTGTGTCGAAAAATGCGCGCTTACAACAGATGAAAAGGTCTTCCACTCGTTTAGCAATTGCGCTGGCTCTTTGAACACAAAAACAATATACATCTAGCTGACATTCTGGTCCCTCAAGTTGCGACTGACAAACTTGTAAATAGTATTGCAGGTTTTGCATCAGCGTCTCACCCATTTCGAAACGATGAGCCGTGACTTCATGCCATGAATTTACAGCCACCTGATCGATGGTTTTTACCAAGTTGTTCCTCTCGGTACTGTAATCTAGAGAATCATTTTTGTTACTCAGCCGATGCATCCCTTTTTCTGAAAGGCTCTTCATAGGGTCAACCCCAACATTGACAAACAATACCAACTGCTCGATATAGGCGGGGCTTTGGTATGTTTCCTGCGCGACAGACATCAGAGGTAAAGGAATAGACTGCTCAAGGGAGCGGATCATGCTCTGTACTTCATGAACCCTCAAGTCACTTTCTCCAGGCACTAAACTAAGCCTAGTATCCCTTGTAATGAGGCGATTAAAATATAACCACGCTAGTAGTTCTATCAAGTGGCTCGATTTTCTCAATGTTGGCTGAAATGACGCGTCAGACGCGACACTTAAATCTCGGTACAACAACCAACTATGCTGATCCGCTTGAAGCGCCTGCGAACTCGAGTGGTGAAGTGCAAGATTTTCTTCCCAGAGGTTCCCGGCTATACCGGGGTTCACATGTTCTACCTTCCCAGCTTTACGCTGAAAAATAGCATAGAGTTTTCGGCCCAATAAATTGAGGTCTTCAGTGGTTATGCTTGAAGATATTCGATTAGATCTCGCATATTGAGAAAGAAAGCGATAACAATAGCCCAGTTCAGCTACAAGTGACTGCCGTTCCTGCATTACTTGGTCGACCTTCCAATCTGATCGAGAATCAAGATACCTCAGTTTATCGTCGCCCCAAGCCCATTTACTAACCACACCCTCGAGAGCCACTCGCTGCCAAGAGGCTTTTCGACCTGATGGCTTTCGAGATAGCTTTTTGGCGACTTTCAAATAAAAACTCTTGCGCACTAGGTCCAGTCGTTTATGCTCTTTTCGCTCTATTAAATAGTCTTCCAAGCGACGATAAATAAGCAAGTAGGGGTCTAAATTCTCAACCGCTAATTCATCGTCATATACGGCTTGCTTGAATGTTTGGCTGAGCGTTTTCTTTTCAGGTAACTGCTGGGCATATACTTCAGCCAAAAGGATTTTTAGCACTGATTTATAGGGCGAATCCAAGCCCTTGTAGAGCTGCCACAATCCCGCTCCAATTAATTCATTTTCTGGAATATGAGCCGCATTGCCAAAATCTAAAATCTCCGATTCTTTAATAAAACGCTTAGTCAGAAGTAGGCTAGTTGTTTCTTCATACTGCGTTTCATATGTAGGAGGAATCAGCCACCACAAGGGGTAACGCCCGGCAATTAGTATCGCTGTTCGATAAAACTCATCGAGCAACAAATAGTGCTGCGCTGAACCACTACTCTCTTTGTCCATTTCATTAGTTGTTTGCCCCTTACTGAACTGCTCAGCATCCATCAAAAAAGTATGTAATTCTAAGCCAAGGTCGTTCGCCCACTCATCTATCTTTAATGCTTTTTCTGCTAATAGCTTTTTTTGCTCTTGCGTAATCGATGGATCATGACAAAGCCATAAGTCGACATCGCTGCTCTCTGAGTGCGCCAATGTCCCTGTACTGCCCATCATATAAATGCCAAAAATTCTTGGCTTTTGACGTTTATCTCGTTGGAATTTAAAAGTCTGGCTAAATGACTTTGCGATACTCAAGGTGCTTTTATCTGGTTCGTAAGACGATAAGCCCATAGGAGCCAAGCGAGAAACAAAGCCAGGCATCAAAGGGTGGTTGACGTGGTACAACAGGGGCAAAACTCTAAGCATATCCTGGTTTCGTGGTGACAGACCCTGATAAGTTTTTTCGAGTCGATCGGCATTTACTTTGAGAAATCGATCTCTAACTTGCTTAAGAAGTTTTCGATCAACACCTTCAGAAAAATCCGGAGAGAGTTTAGTTTGAAATGCTGTCATGTTGCCTTACAAATGGAGAGGTCGAATACCATTAGCGCTTTAATGTGCCTATGTCTTTTACTATAGACGATACGGCTCAGCACGTGTGTTTCTTTGGTAGCAAATTGCGTCCTTTATAATAAGTTGTTAAATAAACGTTATAGATTGGTGACAATTTTCTACTTCCTTTTGATTAGTATTGTCAGACTTGAGCTTACTTGGACCTTCATCAATATGAACCAAATCAAAATACTAGCCCGATTGCTTACCTTATTAACCAGCTGCTTATTTTCAGCTCAAGAGGCTTACTCAGAAATGCTGCATTTTGAAAGCACTGGTACCCGAATAGGACTAACAGAGTTATATACCTCTGAAGGCTGTAGCAGTTGCCCACCGGCGGAACACTGGTTCAGCCGATTTACCAAAGACCCTGAGCTATGGACGTCTCGTTTCCCTATCGCATTTCATGTCGATTATTGGGACTACCTAGGTTGGAAAGACCCTTTTTCCGACAAAAAATTTAGCACACGACAACGACTCTACAAACATTATGATCATACGCAGCGAATCGCGACTCCCGGTTTTGTGGTTAATGGTTCAGGCTGGAATGGCTGGTTCCGAGGGCAAAATGTTCCAACCGCAGAGAAGGACGATCATGTAGGCATATTACGTCTCAATGTTGAAAAGACAGAAGGGAACGCACGTAGCTCACTCAGTTTCAGTCCAACGCGCCGGTTTAACTCACTTGTCGCACACATCGCGCTATTAGGATTTGATATACAAGTGCCTATTAAGGCTGGCGAAAACCGAGGAAAAAATCTGAGGCATGACTTTGTGGTACTCAAACATGTTTCTCATCCTATGAACTCATCTGATAAGAAGTGGCAAAGTGAACTGGATATTTCGGTACCCAAAGCGTATCGAAAGCAGCGCAAAGCCATTGTCGCTTGGCTGTCTGAACGCGATGACCCTAAACCAATTCAAGTCACAGGAGGCTGGTACTAACTAGTACCCGTTTCAAACACTATTTTGCAGATAGTGTTTGCGCATATCGATCCTTCTTCAGAAATAACTTATCAATGTTCCTGATACTGACAATCCTACTATTTAGTTTATGATTGACACCCTTACCTATCTCACAACACATCAAATTCTAAGAGAAATACTATGTCTAAGGCATTGAAGATTCATAACAAGAATAATGGCACTCAGGCCTGGATATTTGGCGGTTCAGAAGGTATCGGGCTATCTATGGCTGAAGCATTTGCGGCTAGCGGCACATCAGTGGTGATTTTTTCTCGTAAAATTTCAAAACTTAAAGAAGCAGCTGAAAAAATAAAAACCACAACAGGACAAACTATAGAATACGAAATACTCGATATATGCGATTACGACGCAACACGTAAATTGATTGATGGCTTAGTCGCACAAAAGAAAGCACCAGATTGGGTGTTCAATTGCGCAGGCTCGTGCCACCCAGGTTATTTCAACGACTTAGAACCCAAACATTTCGAGCAAATGATGCAGCTTAATTTGATGGGAACAGTGCATGTTTGTAAGGCAATTGAGCCCCATCTGCGCAAAGCGAGAAAAGGCCATATTATCAACACATCGTCTATCGCTGGGTTTATTCCCCTGTTTGGCTACACCGGATACAGCGCCAGTAAATACGCAGTCAAAGGCTTCAGCCGAGCCCTTCGTATCGAACTGAAACCCTACAATATCAACGTGTCATTACTTTGCCCCCCCAACACTAATACCCCAGGGCTCGATGCTGAAAACTTACTTAAGCCGAAAGCCGTGTTAGAGGCTGAAGAAAAACTCACGCCAATGGACCCTGAAGACGTTGCACAAGTAACCCTGAAGAAACTGAGGGGTAATCCGTGGTTAATTATTCCAGGTAAAGATGGCGTGCTTGCTTATATCGTTAATCGGATTTCGCCTAAGTTAATTAATTGGATTGTAAAGCGACCATTAAGCTCCATATGATATCAACTTACTCTCGACTACCCACAAACACCTGAATACGGCCCTTGAGATTGATAGTCGTTGATAACCGTTGCTTTCCAACAGATAGCTTGTTAAGCAGGTATAACGTTCTCCGACCCAGATCTCTTGCGTCTTCGATATTGTTGGATTTTGTCAGTATTTGTATTTTTTTCTCTAGCAAGATAATTTCACGCAAACCACTGGACTTAATAATTAAAGCTTCAACTCTGACAAGAGCTT
>ENA-OSET01005568-OSET01005568.1-sediment-metagenome-genome-assembly--contig:-NODE-5568-length-10576-cov-5.065149_pt1 | contig 10576 bp, 7 predicted proteins | sample MGYA00237882_ERZ534229 | MGnify/ENA primary metagenome ERZ534229 (study PRJEB26408, sample SAMN06266212) | sediment metagenome | isolation source: Hudson Canyon methane seep mesocosm | place: USA:Hudson...
AGACAGTATTTTCCAAAAGGAACAAATTTGTCAGAACACTCGCAAGCAAAATTAAATGCAGTGGCAAGAAGATTAAACGAGCGACCAAGAAAGACGTTAGACTATGAAACACCAGCAGAACGATTTAACGCATGTGTTGCATTGACCGGTTGAAATCACAGTCGGCAGCAGCCAATTCACATCAAACTCAAATAGATAAAGAGTCACCATACTTGTTATCAGAAGTCCTCAGATCCATCCTAAGCCATTTTAATGTTTAGCTGATCTAACTGGTGCTTAAATGGAATTAGTGGATCGTATGGATCACACAGAAGTTCATTGCTGCTAGAGGCAATAAACCCTAACAGAAACATGTCATTATGTTAATAAGGGAGTGTTGTTATCAAGAATATGATAGGCAGTAAAAGCCCTTAAACTGTGATTATAGTAGTTGACATTAAATACTTCTAATCCCATATATATAGTCACCTCAAGAGGGGGTACATGCTAGTGTCTATAGAGAGGTCCTCTAGGTCCCCCTCTCTTCTTATCTTTAAATATATATAATTTATTTAGCCTTTTTGAGCTTTCTTTCGAGCTATAACCAATGGTACCGTGTACTCCGTACTTTCTATAAAGCCATCCACCTTAGCTTCCTGAATAGTCATATTCCATGCGTGTTGCATATACTCATATGTTCTTTCTTCATCAGACTCTTTAACAGCGTATGCATCATGAACAGCTAATAGTGGAACATCCTCAGTAACAGCCCAATCCATCATGTATAACGCTATTCTTCCTTCTAGATATTGAAGGCGAGTCCCAAAGTCATGAAAGAAGATGTCATTAGTCCAAGGGTGATTCTGTTCAAATGAAGCAAGCACAGCTCTAAATCCATCAGCACTTACGGGGATTGTTGCTTTATGAGCATTCGAAATTAAGTATCCTTTAGGCGCTTTACTGCTTGCTCCCATACACTTCGTCACTACGCTCTTAATCTGTTCTCTAGTTAAACCGGTTTCTTCTGCTACAACAGTGTAAGGATCATCAGGAAGCTCTTCTCCAACTAGATGAGATGCCATTCTAAGATGATTAGCTGAAAAGTCTGGTTCGGCTATTTTCTCACCATCCAGTAAAGTGGATGTTCTAATAGGCACTCGTCGTTGGGCTAGGCTTTGATAGTAGTTCGTCACTCGCCCACTTCGTCCATCAAAATCCTTAATAGTAATATGACTTGGATTTTTCATAGCCCAGCTATGCTCACGCATATAGGCGTTATAACGTCTTATCGTTTCTATTTTGTAACTATAGCTTTCATAGGTCGGTATATCGTCTGCTTCAAATTCTTTAAACCTGTATAACTGTTCATCAGCATTATTGTCAAAACCACCAAAGTCAGTGTAAAGGCTTTCACACATCAATCTAATAAATGATGGTGTTGCATAGTATTGTGATGCTTTAGCTTCTGTACCATGATCATTACCTGCTTTGAATCCTTTACGACCTAGAGTCATAATCCCCTCCCGTAGCAAGAGCTCAATGCATCTCTGCATTCTTTTACGACTAAAACCTAGCCAACGTAGGTACTCCCCATTCTTAAAGTTAGGGCCATTAACAGGTAAAGAGACCCACTCAAAACGGAAGATACACAGTACTAAAGTATTGAGAATGATATTAAGGCAATATCTATGATTATCAATATCAGCTTGACTCGTTGACTTAGTAACTTTTGCTGTTAATCCATTGAGTAGATCGATGAACTCAGCTGAGCTTGCACCTATACTTCTACCTGATAGCCGAAGCAGTCTTGTTGATGAGTTCTTGTCTGGTTCCCTTTTACCAATAATCATCTCTGCTAATTGTGCCGCATTGTCTTTCTGAGCTTTATCCAATCATCTACCTCTATATCAATTAATAATCACCTACATATGACAGGTCATTTAAAGTAAAGTTCATAATTTACAAGGAACATGAGGTTCGTTAAGCATGAGAATAATTAAGTCAACCACATAAGTGCCCCCCTCTAATCACTCATTGTTAAATTATGAGTATAGTAAATGACAGGCACAAAAAACTGTAATACAGCTAATTACTACGGTTTGATGGTGTTCAGTGTACTTATAACGGATTAATGTGTCACTTGGCTAGCCGTAGAGCCACATGATTTAAATCTTCAATTCGGCAATAAAGAGTATCATTAAAAGACAGCTTTGGAACACCCAAAACTAGGATGTCTGCACCTGAAAGTTCTTCTTCATCTTCAATACCATACTTACCAAATAATGGAGTGATTAATTCATTATCTAAACAAAAGTTTATTGTTTTTTGCCCACTACCATTTAACCACAAACTCCCTTGAGGCTTAATGTTTGCACAAGAAAGCATACCCCAACATCCTCGAAAATCCCCTACATCTTCATTCGTTATCTGTTCTATTGATAAAAAGAAATCTTTTGCAGCCATATCAGGATACCCTTCAATTTCTAAAGTTTGATTAGAATCACGAAAGTAAGGGCTTTCAGAAAGGTTCCTCAGCAGCGAACTTAGCCGCCTTTGAATCTTAGTTATAGCGTTAGGTTCGACACCAAATGACCTAGCAAGTCGTCTGTGATTTGAAGGTGACCCATCAATTTTACTAACTTTAGCCTCAGATTCAGCAGCATAATTAAGATCTATAACAATTGTCTCACCAGAGTTTTCAAACGGTTCTCGGTCTTCACCTTGTCCATCATCAATTATGTGAAGATTATCGAAAGCCGCTAATCCGCAGCCTTCCTTATGAGGTCTAGCGCCAAAACAAGCGGCTTGCCCACTTCTCGATGCTTTTCGAAAGTATGCAGGACCTCTGCATTCAGGGCATTCAAGAAGCTGACGTTTGTATAGCAGCTCTTTTGAAGGAAGATGTGAAAACTCCTCCACGTAATAGGTTTGTTCATTTTCAGTATAAATAGCAATATCCATATTTCCTCACTTTAAGCCTACACACGTTAATAAATATTTAATCAGCTAATTTCATTGTCAAAAGCGAAGGAAGATAGCTCTTACCAGATTTTTTGGGTTCAAGCACTTATCTCACTTTTTTACTGTTTTTTACTGTTTTTTACTGTTTTTTACTGTTTTTTACTGTTTTTACTAAATTATTCTACGCATTCAAAAGTCCAGAGATGAACTAAGTCCGTTCCTTCAGATCTTTTGTGTTTTTTCTTAACAAAATCGTATAATAAGATCAATCTACTTTTATTGTTTACCGCAAAATTAGCAGCAGCTATAGCTGCCGGTTTAGTACCAAAAGGGGCTAAAGTTAGCCACTTCTCTTCATACGATTTTGATTGATAAATCTCATCAATTACTTCGTAAGTTTTAAGAGGATCATTAGCACCTGCATATTTAAACTGTGGGCACGTAGTATTATTTAACTCGATTAGATGTTTGTAATTACTAGTTAGAGTTTTGTTCTCCCAGCCAGTTTTAAACGGTGGAATACCGAGTAAGCAAGTTATATCACGAGTATTGAATTCATCAGAGTTTATTACAGCTCCTAGCCTGTGCCCTTCCCACCCTAAAAAAAAGAAAATCTCAGACTCGGCACTGAAGCCAATATAAGGTGGTAACTGTTGCACTCCCAAACCATCGTCAGATAGATCGAAATATTTTATGGAGTCTAGCCCTGCAATTTTTGATTCTGAATAGCTATTTGGTTGTACATAAATAACATCAAAAGCTCTTTTTTTCTCATTTAGTATGTTAAATAAATGAAGTAACTCAGGTAAAGCTAATGATGTTGCATCAATTAGGATTCTTCCATCAGGGATTTTGTAATCACTTAACTCATTTATTCTATAAGGATTATTGTTAATAGCTAAACTTGTTTCTTCGGGTAAGTAATTTACAGTTATTACTTCTTCAGAAATAAAAGCTATGTAATCAGACATCCATCCACTTCTATCATCATTATTATCATAATAAGTAAAAGTGGCATTATATTTTTCTTGCCCAAACTCCTTGTTGAACTCAGTTGCCAACTTAGATCTCCATGATGAAATTTTAATCATAAATTAAATTCACTTTGTTCTAAGTCAATATTTTCGCTTTGTTCTGAGTCAATATTATCATTGGCTTTCCATTTTTTTTGGTAGTTTCGTTTGATATTTTCAAAGTCACTAGAGCTTCCTGAAATTATGGTTTTGAATTCATCTAAGGTAAATGTTAGGCCTCGTTTTTTTCTAAACGAAAATCCAAATTTAGGTGCATATATAGGGTTGAGTTGAAATTCTTTGTTAGTTATTTGATTATCATCTTTGATTCTCTTGGAAGCATCTTCGACTAGAACTCTCCAGCTAAGGGCTGAGGATAGGAATGCTTCCAAATCTTTATCTGCGCCAGCAAAATCATATGGAAATGTAAAAATATCACGTTCAGGTTCGGTTTGATAACTAGATTTTTGAGAGATTCTAAAAAGCTCACCAACTCTATTGACCATATGAGAAAGTTTATTTCCATAGGGAGGGTAACTAATAACTTCACTTACCAATGATGTGCTTTTCGAAATAGCACCAAGGTGCATACCTTTAATTGTAATTGACTCTATATCTTCAATGTATTGATATTCTGTTCCCGTCTCTAAGTCACTAGACTGTTGTAGTGCTGACAAACAAAGTTCCTTGAAATGACGAATATTAGGTATTGTCATTATTATGAACCTATCGAATCCAGCATAGACAGGAACTTGTAAGTAAGTATTTTGTAGATTCAAAGACAATAAAGTGTTGTACTCATAGGTGCTTATTTTATCTTGCACTTGTTTCTTTTCGGTTGCTGTTGCCTGACCAAAAATATATTTCTCAATGAGTTCTGTTGAAAAATTACGTTGTTTATGGGTCCCTAAAATCATGATGGCTAAGCTACTATCTTCGAGAATTTTATTTTTGACTGCTGATGATAGCTTCAGATTGTCAAGTGCTGTGTTTAATTTGGTTTGGATAGTTTTACTATCTATGCCAAGCTTTGATAACTCACTGATTTGAGGCGTTGGTAATAAAGACTGTATTATCGCTACAGTTTGGTTTTGATATTTTTTCTGTCTTCTGTGCCCAATACTATCTCTATTTCCAAGAAAGCTCGGGGTTAATTCTTTCATTCTGCACTTTAACCCAGCATTTTGTAGGGTGAGTAAAAATACTTCGGCAGCGAATATTCCATAATCTGACTTAATATAATTATCTAGATTTTCTTCAACATAGTCATCAGGAGATTGAAGCCATTGATCACTGGTAGTTTCTATAGATGGTTTAGAATTAAGTTTGTATGCTACATTCCAGTTTAGTAATTTATTCGATTCTTTTCTGTATGTGTTTATGAGTTTCTGTTGCTCTTCATTTAAAAGCTCGAATTCATCAATAAATACTTTAAAGGTTGTTGACTTAAACTTTTCATAGTCTAATCGAAGGGCATCGGTTAGATATTCCAGCATATATTTCGGCTCAATTGATAATAAGCCCTCACTATTAACTGGATTCAACCTAGTCGAAACTTCATACTTATAATCTACAATCCACGAGTTTAACTCATCAATATTTTTTATTTTTTTTCTTGTTACAGTAGAAACTCTTCTCCAGAAGTTACCATTTGTATTCAATGATGTTGTTAAGCAGGGAAAGTGATAACTTATGTTTGTAATTAATTTTGAGACTTCATGCAATATAGAAAGAGAAGCGTGAATAGAGAAAAAAAGAAGAGCATCGTCTCCTAGCCAACTTGATTTCAGGCCTTGGCAGTATGCTATATCTGGTTTTAAATAGAACAAAATACACTCGAATTCTTCTTCCCCAATATCAGTGAGGCTTTTATCAAAACGAGTAGCATGCGAAAAGTATTGTATATATGTGCTTTTTCCAGAGCCTCTTGAACCAGCTAGAGCTATTGTATGAGAGATTTTTCTTAGATCAAGTTTGTCAATGAAGTATGGAACAACAAATGAATTTAATACACTACCGTCGGAGGTCTGAAATTCCATTCTGGCTGTCGAGAGGTTATGTATGATATCGGTGATTTTCATTAAGCTCTCCTATTAAATAACCGGCTCCAACCATTCTTTTGAGTGGAATGTTCCATATAAAGAATAGAAGGAGTTTGATTCGGGCAGCCCCACCCAAATGATAATGGAACTGCTACATCGTTGTGACCGAACCAAAATGCCATTTTGGGACCGTACTTACCTTTCATCTCAAGTAAAAAAGATCTAGCATCGGCTATAGTATTGATTGGATCATTTTTAAACAAATCATCATCAGAGCCGTAAAATAGAGCATTTGATTCACTTATCTGTTCACAAGGTAGAATATTAAGTTTAGGATACAAATCTTTAATTCTAGAAATGCCTTTTTCGAAACCTATGAGAGGACAATAGACGATCTGATATGAATCCAATTTATTAGCTAAATCAAACTCTACAGCAAATTCAGTAAATTGGTCTCCACTCCCAATAACATCATCAACAAGAATAAGAAGTTTTGGGGCATTTTTACTTTTTGCAAAAGAGTAGCGGTTTGTTTCAACCAAACCTGAAATCATTCTATAAATGTTACTGCCTGACTCACCTTCATCATTCTTTTTTTTAACTGGAGAAAATCTAATGTTCTTGTTTAGTGTCCCCCTTTTTAAACTTGTCTTCCAACTTGGTATAGTGCCAATATCAATTGAAGTTTGCTCAATTACATACTGTCTTAGTGATCCTACAAAAAGCCTTGAATAACTAGCTATAGCCATTTCGTTGGACCTAACAACCAAGCTGTCTAATATTTGAAGAGCTAAATATTCCTCTATCTTACAATCAAAATTCTTAAGCCAACCAGTAAATTTATCGTAGTCAAATGGCCAAATATTGGTATCACAGTATGTTTTTATTTTGCCCAGAACAATTATTTTAAAATGTTCAGAGTTTTCAGGTAGCAGCATGGTCATTGGAAGTCAAATAGTCCGTTATAGTTTTATATGTAATGTACTTTGCACCGACCCCCAAGGAGACCCTAGAAAAGTAATCTTTACAAGAGGGAGAAGATAATTTTTTCCATATCAGATTTCCTGCATTCTTAGTTCTTGGTCTAATTCCAATAATACAATCACTGATAGGAACAGAACCTCGTTCAACGTAAATCGCTCGACCTAAGCACCTACGACCTACCCTTGAAATAAGAATATCACCAGATAAAGTATTTTTTGCTCCGTCAAGCGAAGTGTTGTTAAATGATTGCTTAATGGGAAGTTTAGGCATGGTCGTCGTATGAAGGTGTTTCTTGGCAATATTATCTAATATGTTATGAGATTTATTTCCGCGATATAACTGAAAGTCATTAAGAGTGATATTTAACGCTGTGCCCATATCGAGTGTTTTTTGGTAGTAATCATAGTCAGCTCTGATAAATGCTTCTTCAGGCTTTATTTTTAAGCTTTCGGTGTTATTGATATGAGAAAGTGTGATGCCATTAATTTTTTCTAATTTATGTTTAATAGTTAATATGAATGTTTGAGCATCAGTATTTTTGAAGCTATCTGTCGGTAGCTGAATTACGTTTGAGATAGTATAGTTTGAGAATAAAAACTCACGAATTGGCTTCCACCTTTCACCAGATATTATTCCTGCAGGTACTATTAGACCGAGTTCACCTTCTTTAGATAAAAGTCTGAGATTTTGAGCGATGAATATTAATTCTGCCGGTATTTTTTTAGTTTGTTTAGATATGCAGTCCAACATGCCAGATGCTTGAAGGATCATTTTTGATTTTTGATCTAGGCTACTTGAAAAAAAGGGAGGATTTCCTAGCAGCAGATCGATTTCTCCAAATCTGTCGAGGATTCTATCTGGGAGTGATGGATCAAACCCATTATGCTCGATTGCTGCAATGGCAGTATGTGCTTTTGCATGAGTAATATGATCTTTATCAATATCTACTCCAATCAAACTCAAATTATTCCATCTACGCTTGGCTGCGTGTAATAAATTTCCCGTACCAAAACCAAGATCTAAAGCAATTTTAGGTGAAGGTAAGCTTAAATTGCTAACAAGAATGTCACCATACATATCTTCCGTGTAGTATTGATTCAATTGCATCAGTGATATTCCTAAGAAATGTCTTTCTTAAGCCTTTAATTTTATTTAATCAGCCTGTAACATAAACTCTAGTTTATAGTCATATAGCGAAATAACAGCTAGTACCAGTCTAACATAGAATTTCGTTGTGTGAGGAAGGAAAGTTGGAGTCTGTATTTACGTAGGAAACTACGTAGAATTGAAAAAAAAAGCCCATCCATGTACTCTAAGACATTGAATGGGCTCTGATTTTATAAGGCTTTACGATTGTTTGGTGCCGACGGGCGGAGTCGAACCGCCACGGACTACGTCCACCACCCCCTCAAGATGGCAACCAAATCAACTAAAACCGTTGATATATATAGAGCGACACCGTTTTCACCACCATCAAAATCGTACAAAATCATCATAAACAAATCAATTAGTTATATATTGGTTTTAAGAAACTATTTCCAAATTACAATACACATTCAGGTGGAGCTTTTATATCGTTTTTTTAGTAGACATTTACACTTAAGCCTAGACTACCTTCGAAAAGAATATGAGGGGCTCTGTCCAGGACAAAGTTATAGATATCTAGATCAAGCTATTCTGAATGATATTCGTGATAAAAATGGTGGGATCTAAATTACTTTATATATGATTACCCACCCTTTCAACGAAGGGAGAGGTAATCTAAAGTATTCACCTAAATTGAATATCCATCATCTAGTTCATGAGCACTCTTTTTCTTTTTAAATCCATCCTCGCTATATCCAAATGATTTATTAAGACCTTTTGCACCAGAACCGTGAACAATCTGACTATTTTCTCCTCCCGACATACCGCTATTTTCTACATCACTAACAAATGGCAAATGAAATACCTTTACTGTAGAGTTTTTCTCAATTGAATTTATTACTGTAAATAAAGACATTTCCTCCTTTATCACTTCCATTTTTTTGGCATCTGAGTTTGCTATGTTGTTAATTAATTGTTCAACGGTACCTTGATTATTTTTCGTCCGTCTTACTTTTAAATCAATTATATTGGTAGGAATGATAAACACTCCTTCTTCTTCATTTTCAATATACAATACTTTCGTCTGTTCATTATCTGACAGCAAAGATAACGATGTTGCAGCTGAACTCACCATATTTATTACTTCTTTATTATTCATATACTTCTCCATTAGTTATAGATAGAAAACCCTATCTAAAAACCACGTTATCATGATGATTTCATGGTGCCAACCTTACATGCGCACCTTATTTTATATATAGTTTTCATCATGTTATAAGTCGAGCGGTTTTTGATGTGAAAATATCTTTAATAATTTGTGTATTCATTGTCTTTCAAATTGGACTTCGTTTGATTTCGCGAATTATCTTTTATTATTTTTGCTGTTTTAGACTTTTGTTTAATAAACCTAACCAAATTACTATCAGCTCTATTAGTACCTTTATCATGATTATCTGTAGCTTGAGGCTGCTCCTGCTCCACATTCACAACCTCAGATGAAATACCGCGCTCCGCCTTCAATTTCACCTCCTTATAATTTGTTTCTTCTGAATTTTCCAATACCTGCTCAACAGTACTTTCAGAAGCTACTGGTAAGCCCCGTTTTAACATTGATGCATTATTAGCGTGTCCATATTGAGACAATGATGCTTGTGATTGATGCCCCATTACAGCGGCGGCTTGTTTACGTGTTAATGCTTTTAAACCCTTTGAATCCTTGCTTCCCTTAAGGTCGCTTCCGAGCTGATATCTGTATGAATATAATGTGGGGCAATGCTTTCTAGCTTGAAACACCTTTTTAGATAGCCTAGATACGCGTCTCTTTAATGCATTTATACTTTTGGTATCAATGCCACTTAACGTAGTAATTGAGTTCATAAGAGCATATTTGGCATTGTTTTCAATATTGAGATGAATTTCTTTATCCATTGACCTAGTACCATCGTCTTTTTGTTTAGCCCCTTTAATATGTAGCCATAAACCAGATTCATCTTCCTGCACAACTGAAATAAATGGCATCTCCACGGGTCGAAGCCCTAAGTAATAAGCAATGGTCAGGGCTGAGACCACTTGGTCATCACCTTTTAATAGTGCCCCCTTCAATAGCTTGATATGCTCAGACTCTTTAACGCTCTTACAGCTTTTTTGCTTCTTGCCTGACACTTCACCGTGTCCATGTCGTTGAGTATCACGAATTTGTTGTGCCGCCTTATAAAATTTATTCACATATTGATGATATTCAAGTGAACATTGCATCTTCCTGTACGTGTTAGGTCTGACATTAATTGAATAGCTTTTTAAAGCTTTACAGATATTGCCAGCCGTTCGTTCAATGTCCTTTTTATCTAACTCTCGTATTAAAAAATTCTCTGCTGTTTTTAAGTATTCAGACTTTGTTGATTCTGATTTTCCAGAATGAGTCTGAATATCTTTTGTTTGATAGTGTGTGTTTTCAGTCATGTTTATTCCTTCATTTAATCGTTCATTCCATTTCACTAAAAACTTAACTAT
>ENA-OSET01005569-OSET01005569.1-sediment-metagenome-genome-assembly--contig:-NODE-5569-length-10576-cov-3.322221_pt1 | contig 10576 bp, 11 predicted proteins | sample MGYA00237882_ERZ534229 | MGnify/ENA primary metagenome ERZ534229 (study PRJEB26408, sample SAMN06266212) | sediment metagenome | isolation source: Hudson Canyon methane seep mesocosm | place...
TTTAAGTGATGGTTATAAAGGGCTATCGATGCGCAAAATTGCGCTCTGTGCGGATATTACTCCGACTGCGATTTATCGTCATTACCATGATAAAGAAGCACTTTTTCATGTCATCCTTAAAAAGGGTTTTAGCATGCTGATGAATTATCTCAAGCCTGCCCTTAAAGGTGAGACAGCACTGGAGCGCTTCAAACTTGCTATACAGTATTATTTAGATTTTATGATTGAACAACCAAAATATTGCGAGCTTATCTTTATTAAAAATGAAAGTCGTGATGAGTTATCGAGTCACGAAGACTTACGCGCTTATTCAAAAACAACTTTTGATTTTGATACCCAACGAATTCAAGAATGCATGGATGCTGGAGACCTTAAACAAGACAACGCCAGTGAAGTTTCACTTTTATTATTATCGACTTATGTGGGTTTCTTTTCTCTTTATGTGAGCGGATTATTACCAAGAAGCGAAGCGCAATTGAAGGATCTTTATTGGAAATCAATGAATCGAATATTTTCGGGTTTGGACACTTAATATTTACTTAATACACAAAACGCCTTTGGGCGTTTTTATTTACACTCCAGTTAACACCTGTTAACTACAATTCATGAAATAGAGAGATTATATATGCCACTTATTCAGTTCGATACCGTCGAAGGCGCTTTAGATAAAGAAACTAAAAAGAGATTAGCGGATGCGTTAACCGCATGTGTTGTTGACGTGATTGGTGAAAAAATGAAAGATCACACTTGGGTCATTATTAATGAAGCTCCTGAAGGTAATTTCTTTGTCGGCGGACACAAATTGAGTCCAAAAATCTACCATAAAATTATGCGTGAAAAGTCTTTACCGGGAGACAAATCATGAATGCATATGCTAGCACAGTCACCAGTCAAGAAAACTCAGCCGTATTAGCCAATGGAATAACGTCAAACAGTCTCTATTTAGAAGATCAGGATTTTAATATCCATTACCTCCAAGCAGGAGCCCACGCTAACACTAAGGAAGTTATTTTATTAATACATGGTTGGCCAACTTCATCATTTTTATATCGTCATATGATGATGCCTCTCACCAGATTTCATAATGTAATTGCATTAGATTTACCTGGGTTCGGGTTGTCAGATAAAGACCCTAACGCTCGTTATAGCTTTAAGTATCACTCAGACATAATCGATAGTTTACTGTGCAAATTAAATATTGAACGCGTGCATTTGGTTGTACATGACTTAGGCGGCCCGATTGGCTTATGGTGGGCAAAGCAGTACAGTGAAAAAGTCACATCATACGTTTTGTTAGACACCATTGTTTATGATGATTTTTCTTGGGCCGTAAAACTGTTTGTATCAATGACATTAATACCGGGTATAAAAAATTGGTTTAGCCGAAGTGGCGGTATCAAATTTTCGATGAAACTGGGTGTAAAAAATAAACATCGTTTGAATGAGTCCGTACTTCAAGCTTATCAAGCACCTTTCAAGACGAAGGCAGACCGGCAATCCTTATTAAAATCAGCCCACAAACTTCATCTTAATGGCTTTAAAGATGTCGCAGAACATATGGAGAACATGGATAAACCACTTTGTATGATCTATGCAGAAAATGATGTCATCCTACCAGAAGTAAAGGAAACCTTTTCTCGCTTGAAGAAGGTCCATTCATCTTCAGATTTACATGCCATCCCAGCGTGCGGTCACTTTTTGCAAGAAGACTGCCCCGACGAAGTTTTAAAACCAATGTTAGCGTTTTATCAGCGCTTGGAAACTCAAAAAAGTGCATCAATTTAATAAGGTAGCTGGAAGTACATTTTTTGTTTCGTACATTATAGGAAAAAGCCTGAGTTTCCAGGCTTTATCCGCACCCAATTATTGACGTCAAATTTAGTGGCCCACTGCTGGATGAGGTTCCATCATTATTTATATCATAGCCTGTAAAACACAGAGGTAATTTCTAAGCACCTATCAATGTACAACAGTAACTAATGGTGAATTCTAGAACTCAAATATTTACGAGCCGACTTGCTTCAACCTTTATCGTGTTTACGCTCACGCGTTTCATCTATCAATTGTTTTAACCAATGCATATAAGGCGTTCCGCCTGTTCCTCTGGAGTCTTTCACATGTTTATGGATGTATTCTTTAGCCCACTCAAAATGCACCTCTCTAAACTGAGCGATTAACTCTAGAACTTGATCGAAAACCTCTGGCTCTGCATAAGGTTTTATATCGGGCAAATGTGATATATTTTCAATAAACTGCCGATGCGTTGGCGGCATGTGTTGACGAATTTCCTGTAAGTGGTCCACTAGTATTGAGCGCTTATGTTCAATTTTCATCAAGTGAACTAACACTGGCATAATCGAACTTTGTGCGCCGGTCTCACCTCTATAATTCATAGGTTGCTGCTTTACACCCAGGAATTTAACTTTTTCAAAGAAACGAATATAGGGCCGAAACACTTTGAAATACAGGTTAGGTGACATCCGCTCAGGAATACGTTTTAAGACCCTCAATAACTGAGCTAAACAAGTAGCAATTAATTGTAGCTGAGTATTAATTATCGTTTCACTTATTGCACCAGTGCTTGTAATTTCCGCATGAAAAATCTCCACAGCGGCTAATATAACGGCAGCTTGTGCTTCGATCTCTACGTGTATCAAAATAAACCAATGCTCATCATATAGGTGCACAAAGTTCTGGATAGTATCAATATTGCCTAACTCAACTCCTTGTTTCTTATCAAAGCGCTTCCAATTATAAAGCGCATAACCTGCATAATTTAAAATGGGTGGTACTGACAATATGTTAGCGACTCGGGTTAAAGGAACAGCCAGATTGGCAGGTAAACTGGAGACGGCAGGCTGCCCGACCTGATTAACATAAGCTGAGGCCAAGAAGGCAAGCCTGACAAAATAAAGCCTTAGCTCAGGAAGTATATCGAGAGACAGCTGCTCATCAGGCCATTCGGGAATCGTTAATAGCGCTGCAAAACGACGAAAATCTGCTTCTAATAATCGACTAGGTAAATCGCGACCAACTTCATCTAATAGACTGAATTTACTTTCGGGATCAAATTGCGTTAACGGGTCTTGAGTAGGTAAAAAACCATGTTTTGAAAAAGAGTCTTGCGATGCACTCATATCAACCACCTCCTCAGCGTAAAACTTATTCGCTTCTTTCAGTATAGCAGGCGGCTTTTAATCACTGATAAAATGGTCAAGTTTTATCTGATATTTCAGGTGTTATTTATTCCATTACTTAAACATTACAATATTGCACTATACTAAGATTAGAAATGATGCTGGTAAATTTCTGAATATTGATCGCAGCATTATTTCAATATGCGCTCTTATTAAACAATATGGATGAGATAATGTTTGAAAATAAGTTCTCTCGCTTCACTATTGGTTTAGCATTAGTGATTACCATGTCATCCCCTACGATTAGTTTTGCTCAGTCAGTAGATGACATCACATTTATGACTGAAAGTTATCCTCCCTATAATTTCATCGATAATGATCAATTACAGGGTGTTTCTGTTGATTTGATGGCTGTTATATTTAAAAAACTTAAATCCAAACTAACGCGTGACCACATTCTACTCTTGCCTTGGGCTCGTGGTTACCGTGATTTATTAACTAAAAAAAACACGAGCCTTTTTGCTGTCACCAGAACAGAAGAAAGAGAACATAAATTTAAATGGGTAGGACCGATAACGTCAGCTAATTTCTCGCTTATCGCGAGAGCAGATAAAAATATTAAAATTAATTCAATTCAAGATATCAATCAATTCACTGTGGGTGCCGTTAATGGCGATTGGGGTGAACGGCTTTTAATTAACGCTGGAATTGACTTAGATAAATTGCAAAGTATTTCTGGTCAGAATGTAATACTACGATCAATTAAAAAATTAGATTTAAACCGAATCGATTTATTCTCTCATAGTTTTAATTCCGTTAAATGGGAGCTAAGTAAAAACAAGCTCAGCACGATAGAGTATGAGATGGTATACGTATTAGACAAAAGCGATTTGTATTATGCCTTTCATGTTGATACGCCTGACAAACTCATCCAACAATTTCAAAATGCTTTGGAAGAAATCAAGCAGCAAGGTGAACACAAAAAAATACTAAAAAAATATTTTTTAGTAAATTAAGACAACAGAGTGTCACCCTATTTCTTGGTCAAGATAATCAAGCAGCAATCGAACTTTGGGCGAAAGGTGCCTATTATGTGGGTACACCGCCCAAACCCCTTCATCCGGCTCGCGATGCTGTTCCAGCAGCGAAACCAACTGCCCACTTTTGATAAAAGGCAACACATAATAGTCTGGTAGCTGTACTATACCGATTCCTTTTAATGTTGCATCAACTAAGGCTCGCCCATTGTTGCACCGAACATTGCCCTTGATTCGAATTTTACGAGCCTTGCCTTTTTCCTGAAATCGCCAATAATCCAAAGTGCCTTGCAAGCAATTATGATGATCAAGTTCTGAGAGCGAATGAGGCACTCCAAATGCAGAAAGATAATCTTGCGATGCACACACATATTGGGTTCTTGAAGCTAGTCGCTTCGCCATCATTGTAGAGTCATCTAATTTTCCCAAGCGAATCGCGAGGTCAAATCCTTCTTCAACTAAGTCCACTACTTGATTACTTAGGTGCAAACGCACCTCTAACGCTGGATATTTACCTACAAAGTTGTTTATTAGCGGTGCGATCAAGCTTTCGCCGTACGTTACCGGAGCAGTTACTTGTAGCTTTCCTGATGGCGTTCTCTGTAGATTGGTAATCGCTCGTTCTGCTTCTTCTAAGCCATCTAATACCTGCCTGCAATGTTGGTAATAAATTGTACCAACCTCAGTGACCGATACCTTGCGCGTGGTACGGTGAAATAGCTTCGTTGAGAGCCGAGTTTCTAAGGCGCTGACTTGCCGACTGACTTGAGCAATCGAAATAGCCAGTCGTTTAGCTGCAGCAGTAAAACTCTCCAACTCTGCGACGGCGACAAATTCATTCACGCCTTCCCAATTGAACATAATTACCCCTGATGAAAATGCTCACGCATCCTATTAATCGCTCATTATTACTGTACAGTAAAAGTAATTTACTATTTAGCTAGATTATCATCCCTACTGATATAGATACAATTCTAATCATAGACATGACGGCAACGGTGCCACATGTTCTCAGTTCATTTACTTACGGTATCGATATGACAGCAGAAACGATCAAATCAAAAGCGGCAGTCGCTTGGTCAGTAGGCCAACCACTTACCATGGAAGTGGTTGATGTGATGCCACCGCAAAAAGGCGAAGTTCGTGTAAAAATGATCGCAACAGGTGTATGTCACACTGATGCGTTCACCCTTTCAGGCGATGATCCAGAAGGTATATTCCCATGTATTTTAGGTCACGAAGGCGGCGGAATCGTTGAATCAATAGGTGAAGGTGTGACAAGCGTTAAAGTGGGCGATCATGTTATTCCACTTTACACACCTGAATGTGGTGAGTGTAAATTCTGCAAGTCTGGAAAAACCAACCTCTGCCAGAAAATTCGAGAAACCCAAGGCAAAGGCCTAATGCCAGATGGTACGACTAGATTCTCTAAAGATGGCCAGCCGATTTACCATTACATGGGCACTTCAACTTTCTCGGAATACACTGTATTGCCAGAGATATCGTTAGCTAAGATCAACCCTAAAGCACCACTAGAAGAAGTCTGCCTGCTGGGCTGTGGCGTGACAACCGGCATGGGGGCTGTGATGAATACAGCTAAAGTAGAAGCCGGAGCCACTGTCGCTATTTTCGGACTGGGCGGTATTGGCTTGTCTGCTATTATCGGAGCCGCTATGGCAAAATCGGCTCGTATTATCGCGATTGACATTAATGAAAGTAAATTCGAACTGGCTCGCAAACTAGGTGCAACAGACTGCATCAACCCAAAAGACTATGACAAGCCAATTCAGGATGTAATCGTTGAATTAACAGACGGCGGAGTCGACTACTCGTTTGAATGTATCGGCAATGTACACGTGATGCGCTCTGCGTTGGAATGCTGCCATAAGGGCTGGGGCGAATCTGTTGTCATCGGTGTGGCCGGTGCAGGTCAGGAGATATCAACCCGACCATTCCAGCTTGTGACGGGACGCGTCTGGAAAGGGTCTGCTTTTGGTGGTGTTAAAGGTAGGTCAGAGCTACCTGAATATGTTAACCGTTACATGGCTGGCGAGTTCAAACTGGATGATTTTATCACTCACACCATGAACTTAGACCAAGTGAACGATGCTTTCGATCTTATGCACGAAGGTAAAAGTATCCGCACCGTCATTCACTTCGATAAATAACACGTTTCTCAGCCCTATGCCTTCATTAAATAACTGAGGCATAGGGCAGAAAATTCATTTATTAAGAGATCTGTACTTATGAGCATCGAAAACTTGAGCTGCAATAAAAGTTTTGGTGGCTGGCACAAACAATATAGCCATCATTCAAAGTTACTAAACTGCACCATGCGATTTGCAATCTACCTACCACCGCAAGCATCCAATGGCGATAAAGTACCAGTACTGTATTGGCTATCCGGACTTACCTGTTCAGATGAGAACTTTATGCAAAAATCGGGTGCACAACGAATCGCCGCTGAGCTAGGGATTGCAATTGTTGCACCCGATGCAAGCCCCCGTGGTGATGAGGTGGCTGACGACAAGAAATATGATTTGGGGCAAGGTGCAAGCTTTTACGTTAATGCAACTCAGGCTCCTTGGAAGCACCACTACCAGATGTATGATTATGTTTTAAATGAGCTGCCGAAATTGATTGAATCTACGTTTCCAGTTTCTGATAAGCGTGCCATATCAGGCCATTCTATGGGTGGCCATGGCGCATTAACAATAGCCTTACGTAATCCCGAACAGTATCGATCGGTATCGGCCTTCAGCCCTATCAGCAATCCGATCAATTGCCCTTGGGGGAAAAAAGCGTTTACCGCCTACCTTGGAAAAAATTCCAGAATTTGGCGAGATTACGATTCCAGCATTCTAATGAGAAAGTCGACACACCATGTTCCAGCATTGGTAGATCAAGGCGAAGCTGACGAGTTTTTAGCCGCACAGCTAAAACCAGAAACACTTGAAGCAGCAATGAAAGCTAGCAATTACCCACTTGAGCTTCGTCGGCACGATGGCTACGATCACAGTTACTATTTTGTCGCTAGCTTTATTGAAGATCATCTTCATTTTCATTCATTCCACCTAAACAGGTGAATATACGACGGCATTAATCGGAAAACTTAGCATGAAAGTAATACGGGCTATTCTTACCGCACTTCCGTGCTTCCAAAGTTACTTTAGACCCTACGCTTTGATAACTTTATGCTGGTTCGACTTGTGATACACTTTCAAACATAAGACAAAATATTAAACGCATATAACTAAGAGCTTAGAGCGATCAATGCAACTGGATACTTCTCGAACACCCAAACACTCACTGATTAAAGTTATCTACCTTATTTATGCTTTGCATATGTTTAGCGCGTTGAATGGGCTGCTTTCACCCGCATTTATTGTTACTGCATTTTTAACGGGTTGGCCTTCTATTATCGCTTTAGTCATGAGTTATATCTGGCGAACTGACGCATCAAACACTTATTTACATTCGCACTTTAGTTGGCTGATTAGCACTTTCTGGTACGCTTTAATTTGGATTGCCATAGCATGGTTATTAATTCTCACACTATTTGGTATTGTGATAGGTGTTCCGATGATGCTAATCACAGGCCTTTGGGTTGTCTACCGCCTCTGTAAAGGTTTTCTCGCTTTAAATAAACAAAGAGTTGTTGGCTAGAGTGATAAAAGATCAAGCGGCCAGAAAAGGGCCGCCTGAATATCCATAAACGTTATTTAGCTAATTTAAGTGAGCACCCTATTGAAACTTGATTATTTCCAATCTTTCATTTTATTAGCCGATACACTTTTTGCAGTCTCAACCTCAGAGCGAACCAATTCATACAGCTCCTGGCCACCAAACTTGGGTAAGGGTTTCTTATTAACATAAAATGTTGGCGTTCGACTCACTTTGAGCGTTTTAATATCGTTTTTCTCTTGCAATAATATCTGATTAATTTCATCACTAAACATAGCCTTTCTGGCAGCCTCTACATTTAACCCTGCTTGCTCTGCGAAGCCCCATGCTTTATCTATGCGAGGGTTACCATGAATAGCCCATTCAGGCTGTCGCTTAAGCAGAACCTCTAATACCGGTTCAAAAACACCTTGCAAACGTGAAGCTTCTAACATTCTTACGACTTCTTCCGATCCCTGATGAAACGTTGCGTAACGCAATACCAAACGCACTTGGCCTGGAAACTTACCTAGAATTTGCTTCACCACAGGGTGAAATGCCCGACACGCCTCACAGGAAGGATCAAAAAATTCAACAATTGTCACAGGCGCATTAACAGCTCCTATTACTGGAGAATAAGTACGTTCGTAAGCACTTCCCTCTAACATCACATTAGAAGAGTCTAACGACAAATTTTCACTGGCATTATCATTAGAATCAACGAAGAAAAAAAACGCAGATACAAGTGCCAGAACAGCAGCGATAGCAATTAAAATTTTGTTTTGCATAGTTAAGTAAGCCTAGAGTTTAAATACGATAGTAAATTACAGTACCGAATTATCTACACTTAATAAAACACTGTCTAATGCATGGATAAAATTTAAGCTTTATAGGGGAGTATTGTCATCACTACGGAGGACGTTGGAAAATAGCATTGGCCGACTTCATTAAAAACCAGAATGACAGTAGCGGCAAAATAATCACTTGAAATAAAAATACACCGACATAGAGAAAGGTTAGTTTTAATAAGTTTTCTATTTTAGTGCCCATATTATCAATCATAGCCATTACAGCAGCTTTAAACTCACTCGATTTTTGCTTCAAAAACGCGGCACTATTTTCAATCGTTCCCAAAATGCCGTCAACTTTAGGTAAAGAGAACTCTTGCAAGCTATCCAATTCTGCAGCATCAAGTGATAAGGCTCTATTTGCTTGTGTTATTTGCTCTGCAAAATGATTTTCATAAAGATAATCATTGGCAATTGAGGACACAGGAAGACAAAACCGGATCATCGCAACGAGTAACAACACTCGAATTAGAAACGATTGCAAAGCAACAATGCGCTTATCTTCAGACCAGATAAATATGGATAGAATTAATAGGCAGATTGATAATAATTGCGGCGCTACTGACACACTAATTTCATACGCTAATTTCTGCACACCAAGCGATGTAATTGCCGTGACTAATACTAGCGAAAGCCGCTCCGTCATATCATTAATCGGATCAACAATTTGCCCCACTGCAATAGACACTCCAACGCCAGCAGGTTCTAATTGTAAATTTGATTCTTTAATGACTGATACTGAAGCATTTATCGCTCTAGTTGTCGCGTAAGCAACCCCAGCGCTTGTGATCGCCTCATTGAAATATGCATCCGTTTTAACATCTAAAACTGGAATTTTAATACCAGCAGAAAAGAAAAGAGCAAGCGCTATCAACACGCCAACGAGCGATTTAGTGATTTTTTGCTTTTTCGTGACTTCCACTATGAGGCCTTTTAATAAAATGCGATGGACTTAGTATGACACGGGATACCAAACCATAATAATAACGTAAAAATATCGGAACAATGAAACCTAAATTATCCCTCTCCCAACATCCCCAACTTTAAATCGTCATCAACAGGATCATCACCTAACCATATACCAAACAAAGCTTCTTTAAACTCAAGCCCTTTTATCTTTATTTTCAACTGGTCATTTTTATAAACCGAAACGCCTTCTTCCTGTAAATAAATAATGTTGTATGCATCATTTTTTTCAATAGATTCCTTAAACACCTCGATAAATTTATCTACCTGATACTTGATAGACGCCACGTTGCCATCCGTCGATTTTTCAAAACCCTCACGTGTTGCTGCTGCCATTTTCTCACTGGTAATTAAATTAGAGGTAATCAGTAAACGAATCGCCATTGCCTCGTTTGATTTAACAAGCATTTTAGCGTCGCTGATTTTTTCACCAGAATATAAGCCACCAAGATAAACTTCTACAAAAAACTTACTTCGCTCCCCAACGCCCTTCAAAGTAAGTTCGGTTTCACCCACTTTTAAAGTTTTAGGGAATTTTACAGTAGCGTTATCTTTGGCGTGAAGCGCAGAAGACCCCAGTAAACAAATAGCAAATATGTAGGCCAATATTTTGTTAAACATAATACATTCACTTTCTAGTGTTGTTAAATTTAAGTAAGACGTACTCGCGTCTTAGATAATCCTAACCCAACATAAAACTAAAACTCAAAGTCGCCAAAGGAATACCAACTAGTCTTGCTCTTCATTATTCAACCTCTAATTCTGCCTGTAAATTGAACTCAACTTTTAAATAATTCTAATTAGTACCGACTCAAAACAGGACCAATTATATGAAAAGAAAGACAGTGATATTAAACCGTTCAACCGTTTCAATCATCGCCATAGCCGCTATTACAGCACCATTATTTGTGATGAATGCTAAAGG
>ENA-OSET01005571-OSET01005571.1-sediment-metagenome-genome-assembly--contig:-NODE-5571-length-10573-cov-10.828697_pt1 | contig 10573 bp, 13 predicted proteins | sample MGYA00237882_ERZ534229 | MGnify/ENA primary metagenome ERZ534229 (study PRJEB26408, sample SAMN06266212) | sediment metagenome | isolation source: Hudson Canyon methane seep mesocosm | place...
ATGGGCGGCGTGATGACGAAGTTAGTTGAGAAAAATACAACTATCCCAACCAAAGCGAACCAAACATTCTCAACAGCTGATGATAACCAACCTGCTGTAACTATTCATGTGCTCCAAGGTGAGCGTGAAATTGCTTCTGGTAATAAATCATTAGGTCGTTTTGACTTATCTGATATTCCAGCAGCGCCACGTGGTCAGCCACAAATCGAAGTTACATTTGATATTGATGCGAACGGTATCTTAAACGTATCTGCGAAAGATAAAGTAACAGGTAAAGAACAATCTATCGTCATTAAAGCATCAAGTGGCTTGTCTGATGAAGAAGTTGAAAAAATGGTTCAAGATGCTGAAGCGCATGCTGACGAAGATCGCAAGTTCCAAGAGCTTGTCACAGCACGTAATACTGCTGATGCCTTAATTCACTCAACGAAGAAATCTATCACTGACTTGGGTGACAAGTTAGATGCTGATGAAAAAGTGAAAATTGAAGCAGCGGTAGAAGCATTAGAAGAAGCAGTTAAAGGTGAAGATAAAGACGATATCGACGCTAAAACAACTGCATTGACTGAAGCATCAGGTAAATTAGCAGAACAAGCGTATGCTGAAAATGCAGAAGCAGGCGCAGCACCAGAAGATGACGCTTCTGCTGAAGCGGCTGATGATGTTGTTGACGCTGAGTTTGAAGAAGTAGATGACGACAAAAAATAATCTTTAACAATAAGGTTATTTAGCAAGTCCACAACTAACAGACGTGAGGTTTATCCTTACGTCTGTTTTGTTGTTTTTAAGATGTAAGCATAGCATCATGTTCGTAGGTTGGACTTCAGTCCAACGTGTCGGGTTAAAACACCGACCTACATGCAGTTGCAAAGACAGTAGCTTGGACTTTAGTCCGCATGTCGGGTTAAAACACCGACCTACATTAAATTACAAAAACAGAGTAGGTTGGACTTTAGTCCAACAATGTCGGATTAAAATTCCGACCTACACTTAAAATCAGTAAAGAGTGAGTTAGGTAGATAACAATGGCAAGAGAAGACTTTTACGAAACGCTGGGCGTATCACGTACCGCAACGGAAGCTGAGATCAAAAAAGCGTACCGTCGCATGGCAATGAAATACCATCCTGATCGTAATCCTGACAATGCTGATGCTGAAGCTCATTTCAAAGAAGCAAAAGAAGCCTACGAAATATTATCCGATGCACAAAAACGTGCTGCCTATGATCAATTTGGTCATGCGGGTGTCGATCAATCTGCTGGTGGCCAACGTGGTGGTGGCGGCTTTAGTGATGTCTTCGGCGATGTCTTTAATGACATATTCGGCGCGTCCGGTGGTGGTCGACAAAACTACCGCGGAGCTGACTTACGTTATCACCTTGATCTGTCGTTAGAAGATGCTGTTGCCGGCACAACTGAAAAGATCCGTATCCCTGTCAGTGTTGAATGTAAAACATGTAGTGGTAGCGGCGCGAAGAAAGGCACTAAACCTGTTACGTGTACAACCTGTGGCGGTCATGGCCAAGTTCGCATGCAGCAAGGCTTCTTCCAAGTACAACAGCCATGTCCACACTGTCATGGTACAGGCCAAATGATTAGCGATCCATGTCGCGATTGTCATGGTGAAGGCCAAGTTCAAGAGCACAAAACATTATCTGTTAAAGTCCCTGCAGGTGTTGATACAGGTGATCGCATTCGCCTCTCTGGTGAAGGTGAAGCAGGTTCAGGTGGTGCGGGCCCTGGTGATTTGTATGTTGAAGTTCAAGTCAAACGCCATAATGTATTCACACGTGATGGTAGCAATTTATACTGCGACATCCCGCTGAACTTTGTGACCGCTAGCTTAAGTGGTGAAGTCGAAGTTCCTACCTTAAATGGTAAAGCGACCTTGAAGATCCCTGAAGGAACTCAAACAGGCACGCAATTCCGTCTACGTGGAAAAGGTGTAAAATCAGTTCGCGGTGGTCCAATAGGTGATTTAATGTGCCGAGTGATCATTGAAACACCTGTAAAACTATCCAAAAAACAAAAAGAGTTATTGCAAGAGTTTGATGATACCTTACAGGGTAGTCATCACAGCAAACATAGCCCTAAGCATAGTTCATGGTTAGATGGCGTTAAAAAGTTTTTTGATTAAATAAACTCAATCGTCATTCCAGCGTTCTTTTAACTGGAATCAATATTCAAAAATAGGTTCTCAGCAAGCACAATGAGAATGACAAAAAGGTAACATCATGACAACACGTATAGCAATTAATGGCGCAGCAGGTAGAATGGGCCGCTGTTTGATTCAAGCTGTTGAACAAACAGAAGGTCTAGAATTAAGTGCAGCTGTTGATCGTGCAGAGTCGAGCTTAATCGGTGCTGATGCAGGCGAGCTTGCAGGTGTCGGCACATTAAATGTTGCACTAACATCTGATGTTAGCGCCGCAACGGCTAACTCTGATGTCATCATTGATTTTACTTTACCTGAAGTCACCATGGCACTGCTGCCACACTGTACTGCTAATAACTGTCGCCTTGTCATTGGCACAACAGGCTTTACAACAGAACAGAAGCAAGCGATTGAACAGGCCGCACAAACAGTATCAATGGTACTAGCTCCTAATATGAGTGTCGGTGTAAATCTCACACTTAAGTTATTAGATATTGCTGCTCGTGTACTGGGTGATGATGTTGATATCGAAATAATGGAATCACATCACCGCCATAAAGTAGATGCGCCATCGGGCACTGCTTTGCGTATGGGTGAAGTCGTTGCTGATGCCTTGGGTCGCGACTTGAAAGAATGTGCAGTATACGGTCGAGAAGGACGCACAGGTGAACGCGATCGCAAAACAATTGGTTTTGCTACCGTGCGTGCTGGCGATATTGTTGGTGATCATACCGTGATGTTTGCCGATGAAGGTGAACGTGTTGAAATTACCCATAAAGCCTCAAGCCGAATGACCTTTGCATTAGGTGCAATGCGAGCATCGAGCTGGTTAATGAACCATCAGTCAGGCTTATACGATATGCAGGATGTTTTAGACTTAAGAGATTAGAGCTGTAGAGAAGCTGTTCGCGGCTGAAGCAGCTCCTACTAAGATGTACATACCTCTGTAGGAGGAGATTCATCCCCGAAAAGACTTATTCCGTGAGTAAACACTTCACCGCAGAGACTAAGCGGCGCTACTCCAACTTTTCAAATCAACGTTTTATAGCCTAGTGAGAGCTAGTGACTTATATCCTGTTCTCGGCTAAAACACCTCCTACAAACATTACATGCCTCTGTAGGAGGGGATTCATCCCCGAAAGGATGTTGAACAATTCGTTCCACATGCTTTATATATTTACCACAGAGGCACGAAGAGCACAGAGAAAAGGCCTAATGATCTTTCGAACTGTAGGAGCTGCTTCAGCTGCGAATAGAAGCCTACAGTCTATACCCTCTCCAAAGCCCATTCGGGGATAAATCCCCTCCTACAAATTCGTGGTAAAACCATAAACAACAGGCAAAAAAATACCCTCAATTGAGGGTATTTTTATATCTAGCTTTCTAAGCGTTATTCTTAGAAACGACGACCAACACCTACAGCCCATACGATTGGGTTAATTTCAGCGTTGATACTTGCTTTATTTGCACCACCAAGTATTCCTGAGAAATGAGCTTCTGTTTCCATATCGATGTATTTCACATCAGCATTGACAAACCAATCATCATTGATTGCAATATCAACACCGGCTTGAACAGCGAAGCCCCATGAGCTATCAAGATCGATATCATCTCCAGCAAAAGCAACACCAGAATTACTCGGTACTTTTTCATCGAAGAAGTATGTGTAGTTAATACCAGCACCAACATATGGACGGATATTTGAGTTAGGTGCGAAGTGGTACTGTAGCAACAATGTTGGTGGTAGAACCTTAGTATCGATTACATTTTTTGAACCTGCGGCACCAACTATTGCACCAGCAGCTTTATGAGTTCTTACAGTATGTTCTGAGTAACCTAAAATTAGTTCCACACCCCAGTTTGGTGCAATCATGTAGGTAATATCTAATTCAGGGATAACATCAGTATCAACGGTAACGCCTTCTGCAAGAGCACCGCCATTTAAATATAAACGACCACTATCATCTTGAGGGTCAATATATGCAATACGACCACGAACTAACCAATCGCCTGCTTCATACGCCATTACTGGTGTAGCAATTGCTGAAATACCTGTTGCAGCTAATAGTGCAATTGCAAGTTTTGTTGCTTTCATTTTATGTTTCTCCGAAAAAATTACTATATCTATAAAATCTTGATTGTGCAGATCATACGGGGTTATATACTAATAACCATGATCTAGATCAATATGTGTGGTAATTTTATCCTTATCCATAAAATCTTCAAGGATATTGACGTTTTTTATTAACTTTGTGGCTTAAACAGCTGTTATCTGTGGTTTTTTAACCACATAAAGCCTTTAATTTATCCACATCCAACAATGAAATTGATTTTCCTTCAATCAAAATCAGTCCTTCATCTTGGAATCGCGAGAAAATTCTACTAATCGTTTCAACGGCTAGGCCTAGATGATTGGCAATATCGCCACGTGACATGCTGAGTTGAAACTCAGTGGCAGAAAAACCACGATCATGAAAACGCTTTGATAAGGACAGTAAATACGTCGCCAATTTTTCTTTTGATGTTTTCTTACCCAAAAGCAACATCAAACTCTTATCGCCTGAAAGTTCTTTGCTCAAGCGCGTTAATAATTGAACTTGTAGTTGTGGCATTTCTTTGCCGATTTCTTGCAAGCTGTCATAAGGTAGCTCGCACACACTACTGCTTTCTAATGCATGTGCTGTTGATTGATAAGACTCATGATGAATAGCGTCCAAACCAATAAACTCACCAGGAAAATAAAAGCCTGTGACTTGATCTCGGCCATTGCTTGCCGAAATAGTCGTTTTAAATGAACCTGAACGCACAACATATAGAGATTTGAAGGTGTTTTCCGCAGAAAAAAGAGACTCTCCACGTTTATAGCTTTGGCTGCGCTTAATAATCTGATCTAATTTAGTCAGCTCATTATTATGTAATCCTAATGGTAGGCATAGGCGGTAAAGCGAGCAATCCTGACATGCAACGTGATCATGTTCAAGTTTTGCAAGGTCTTGAAATAGTGGCGTTACGTTGTTTGATTGAGCCATTACACATCCTAAGCATTAGTGACTGCTAATGATACCCCTTCAAACCCGTCTCCGAAACAGTTATTATGTTTATTTATTTCTGATATCAGGAAAACTCATGACTTCTCGTACCGCAACGGTGTCGCGTAATACGCTTGAAACTCAAATTGAAGTGACATTGAACCTCGACGGTAGTGGCCAACTGACTGCTGAAACAGGTGTTCCTTTTCTCGATCATATGATGGAGCAAATCGCCCGTCACGGCTTATTTGATCTTAGCGTTAACGCTAAAGGTGATTTACACATCGATGCCCACCATACGGTTGAAGATATCGGCATTACAATCGGCCAAGCTCTGAAACAAGCCTTAGGTGATAAAAAGGGCGTTGTTCGATACGGTCATGCCTATGTTCCGCTAGATGAAGCATTATCTCGTGTTGTATTGGATTTATCTGGTCGTCCAGGGCTAGAGTTCGATGTGACATTCGCTCGCGATAAAATTGGCGAATTTGATGTCGATTTGTTTTATGAGTTCTTCCAAGGCTTAGTCAATCATGCCGGCCTAACGCTACATATAGACTCAATTAAAGGTCGTAATGCCCATCATATTGCTGAGACAATCTTTAAAGCATTTGGTCGCGCATTACGTATGGCTGTCACCCTTGATCAGCGTGCTTTAGAGCAGCTACCGTCAACAAAAGGTGCATTATAAATTTTTGCGTATCAAGTTCATCCCTTATTACGTAAAATAACCTTTTAATTTTAAAGAATACTCGAGTTAATTTATGAGTCACATCGCTGTGATCGATTATGGCATGGGCAATTTGCGCTCTGTCTCAAAAGCACTAGAAACTGTTGCTAATGGTGTCGCTGTTGAAGTAACAGCTGATCCGGCACGCATTCTAAGTGCTAGCCATATCATTTTTCCTGGTGTTGGCGCTATACGTGACTGTGTCGCTGAGCTAACTCGCTTGAAGTTAGACGATGTGCTTCGTGATGTCATCGCAACAGGAAAGCCTGTGCTTGGAATTTGTCTTGGCATGCAAGCACTTCTTCGACACAGTGAAGAAAACAATGGCACTGAAGGCTTGGATATTATCTCTGGTGAAGTTAGTCATTTTGATATCAAACCCGCTGATAACGGTGAACACTTAAAAGTACCTCATATGGGTTGGAATGAAGTGCGACAAACTTCTAGCCACCCAGTCTGGAAAGGCATTGATCAAAATAGCCGTTTTTATTTTGTTCATAGCTACTTTGTTGCACCTGACGATCAAGCTGTCATCGCTGCTACAACTCATTATCCTGATAGTTTTTGTTCAGCCATCATCAAAGATAACCTCTTTGCGGTGCAGTTTCACCCAGAAAAAAGCCAACATGTTGGTCTAAAACTATTGGAAAACTTTTTAAATTGGGACGGTCAGTCCTAAACATAGTCTGAATAATATGGAGAACTCCTTATGTTATTAATCCCTGCCATTGATCTGAAAGAAGGTCATTGTGTCCGTTTGCGCCAAGGGATAATGGAAGATAATACTGTCTTCTCAAAAGATCCTCTTGCCGTTGCTAGACAGTGGGTTGAAGCCGGTGCGAAACGTTTGCACATGGTTGATCTTGATGGTGCATTTGCAGGAAAACCTGTTAATGCCGGTATTATTCATGATATCTGTAAAGAATTTCCTGATCTTGATGTGCAAATCGGTGGTGGTATTCGTGATGAAGAAACCATTCAAACATATCTAGAAGCCGGTGTTCGCTACGTTATTGTTGGCACCAAAGCGGTTAATGCACCTCACTTTGTTGGTGATATTTGTGCTGAATTCCCAGGACACATCATTGTTGGTCTTGATGCGAAAGATGGCAAAGTCGCTATTGATGGTTGGTCAAAACTTTCACATCACGATGTGACGGATATCGCCAAACACTTTGAGCAAGACGGTGTTGAAGCAATCATTTATACAGATATTAGCCGTGATGGCATGATGCAAGGTGTGAACTTAGAATCAACACGTGATTTAGCCCGAGCAATCAATATTCCTGTTATTGCCTCTGGTGGCGTGACTGATTACAACGATGTGAAAGCCTTATGCCATTACGAAAGTGAAGGTGTGACAGGTGCCATTGTTGGTCGAGCGATCTATGAAGGCACGATTGATTTAGCTGAGGGCCAAGCATTGGCGGATCGTCTTAACCCACCACAAGACTACTCATAATATGGGACTTGCTAAACGCATTATTCCTTGTCTTGATGTTGATAATGGTCGCGTCGTAAAAGGTGTGCAATTTGTTGATATCCGTGATGCTGGCGATCCAGTAGAAGTCGCTAAGCGCTATGATCAGCAGGGTGCAGATGAAATCACCTTTTTAGATATCAAAGCAACGCATGACAATCGTGACACTATGGAACATGTTGTTGAAGCTGTCGCTAGCCAAGTATTTATTCCACTCACAGTGGGAGGCGGTATTCGTACCGTTGATGATATCCGCCGTATGTTAAATGCAGGTGCTGATAAGGTTGGCATTAACTCAGCAGCAGTAACAAATCCTGAGTTTGTACGTGAAGCTGCTGAAAAGTTTGGTTCACAGTGTATTGTGGTTGCAATTGATGCGAAACGAGTGTCTGCCGATGGCGAGCCAAAACGTTGGGAAATATTCACCCATGGCGGCCGAAAAGAGACAGGGATTGATGCTGTCGAGTGGTCTAAAAAAATGGTCGATCTTGGTGCTGGAGAATTATTGCTAACAAGCATGGATCGAGACGGTACCAAGTCAGGTTTTGATTTAGATCTAACACGTGCTGTAAGTGATGCTGTTGCTGTGCCAGTTATTGCCTCTGGTGGTGTCGGTGAGCTACAAGACTTAACAGATGGCGTAAAAATTGGTCGTGCAGATGCCGTGCTAGCTGCGAGTATATTTCACTTTGGTGAACATACGGTAGAAGAAGCCAAACAACAAATGGCAAGCCAAGGTATTGAGGTAAGACTCTAATGGATTGGCTAAACCAAGTTAAGTGGAATGAAGCCGGCTTGGCTCCTGTTATCACACAAGAGTTTGAAACAAAGCAAGTGCTTACTTTAGCTTGGATGAATAAAGAGTCATTACAACTCACGGTAGAAACTGGTCATGCTGTTTACTGGTCACGTTCTCGACAAAAGCTTTGGCATAAAGGTGAAGAGTCAGGTAATCAACAGCATATTAAATCAATACGCTTAGATTGTGATAATGATGCCATCTTGATCGAAGTCATTCAAAAGGGTGGCATTGCCTGTCATACTGGTCGCCACCACTGCTTTCATCAACAGCTTGTTGATGGACAATGGCAAACTATAGAAAAGGTTTTGAAAGATCCTAAAGAGATGTATCGCTAATAAGCTATACTAAACAAGCTCGTCATTCCCGTGAACACGGGAATCCAGTGGATAGTCTACATATCTTCTGCCCATGGCTCCTCGCATACGCGAGGATGACAAAAATCGTAAAAAAGCAGTTAAGTGGTAACCGATATTGTTATGAATGATGTATTAAATAAGTTAGCAGAAGTTTTGGAAGCACGTAAAAATGCTGATCCTGATAGTTCTTATGTTGCCAGCTTGTATCATAAAGGCACAGATACCATCCTCAAAAAGTTAGGTGAAGAAGCAACTGAGACAGTTATTGCAGGTAAAGGTGGCGATCGTGATGAGATCATCTATGAAACTGCTGACTTATGGTTCCATAGTTTAGTGCTGCTTGCTCACAATGATATTAAGCCTCAAGTTATTCTTGATGAACTCGATCGACGCTTTGGCCTGTCTGGAATTGAAGAAAAAGAAAGTCGAGGCAAAAAATAATGTCAGACTGTCTTTTTTGTAAAATTATTGCCGGCGATATACCTTCTGATAAAGTATATGAAGATGAGAAAATCTTTGTCTTTAAAGATATCAGCCCAAAAGCAGCAGTACATTTATTAGTGGTTCCCAAAGTTCACCTTGAAAGTCTTGATGACTTAACGACTAACCATAAATCACTCATTGCGACCATGATGCTCAAATTGCCAGAACTTGCCCGTTCACAAGGTTTAGAAGATGGCTTTAGAACTATAATTAACACCGGCCCTGGTGGTGGACAAGAAGTAGGGCATTTACATATTCATATTATGGGTGGCCAAGGCCTACCCGGCTTTAACTAGGAGAACACCATGGGATTAGGCGGCATTAGCATTTGGCAATTACTTATCGTTTTAGTGATTATCATTTTATTGTTTGGTACAAAAAAATTACGCTCTCTCGGTGGTGATTTAGGTAGTGCAATCAAAAGCTTTAAACAATCTGTACGCGAAGGCGAAGATACGGTTAATGACGATGATGCATCTATTAGTCACTCAGATGATAGCGTGAAAAACAAAACCTCTGAAAAAGATACACACTCGAGCTAACCACTGTGTTTGATATTGGTTTTTGGGAATTGCTACTTATTGCCATAGTAGCCTTAGTCGTGGTTGGGCCTGAACGCTTACCCAAACTCATTCGCGTTGTTGGCTTATGGGTGGGGAAAGCGAATGCATCTGTGCAATCTATTCGCAGTGAAATTTCACGCGAACTTAGGGCGGAAGAACTGAAACAAGCATTAAACAAAACAGTAGATATGCCAGATATTGCTGAGTCGCTTTCTATCAACCCAGAAAAAAACAAGCCTAAGGATAATAATGGCAACGGATAACCAACAGCCATTAATCTCCCACCTTATTGAACTACGTGATCGCCTGTTGCGTGGCGTTTTAGCCGTGCTCATTATAGCAGCCTGCCTACTACCTTTTTCAAATGATCTCTATCATTTCTTATCAGAACCATTGCTACGTCACCTGCCAGAAACCAGCACAATGATAGCGACAGAAGTAGCCTCACCTTTCCTTATCCCCTTCAAGCTCACATTAAGCGTTGCAGTCCTGTTAGCAATTCCTGTTTTGCTATATCAATTATGGGCTTTCATTGCACCGGGCTTATATGACAATGAACGGAAACTGGTTTTTCCACTACTTTTTGCTAGTACGATGCTGTTCTTTTTAGGGATTGTATTTGCTTACTACGTTGTATTTCCCTTAGTGTTTGGCTTTTTAACCCAAGCTGCGCCGGAAGGGGTGGCTGTCATGACTGACATTAGTAGTTATTTAGATTTTGTCTTAAAGCTATTTTTTGCATTTGGTGTGGCATTTGAAGTGCCGATAGCCACATTAGTGCTGATTGGAACAGGTGCATCGACAGTGGAGAGTTTAGCTGAGAAACGCCCTTACATTATTGTCGGCGCCTTTGTTATAGGCATGTTGCTAACACCACCAGATGTGATCTCACAAACACTACTTGCACTGCCTGTTTGGTTGCTATTTGAACTTGGTTTATTCTGCTCTCGCTGGCTGCCTAATAAACCTGAAGAATA
>ENA-OSET01005573-OSET01005573.1-sediment-metagenome-genome-assembly--contig:-NODE-5573-length-10569-cov-9.029356_pt1 | contig 10569 bp, 6 predicted proteins | sample MGYA00237882_ERZ534229 | MGnify/ENA primary metagenome ERZ534229 (study PRJEB26408, sample SAMN06266212) | sediment metagenome | isolation source: Hudson Canyon methane seep mesocosm | place: USA:Hudson...
AGCCATTAACAATAAAACAATCGAAATATATTTCATAAATTTTCCTCCATTAAAAAATTGTATTTTTCCTGACTCCGTCATCTCATCACATAGCTATAAATTAGCTTTCTAAATGACTGTAAATTCCACTTTGAAATTAAATAAAGAATCAGAATATATTCTAGAGCAATTTTTGTTCCACCTCATACTCAAATAGAATATAGCTCTTGGCTTTATTGGCAACTCATGCAAACAAACTCATCATCCACAGGCATATGACAGAATTCACTCTTAAAAATACGGCAAATGCCTCACCCCAAGTAAAATAGATAGCTTATACCCCCCCTCTTTTCAAAGGTATAATTCTTGCTTGTTTTTAACAAGTTAACAACACCTATTTAACTTTTAATAAAAACAGTAAGGGATAAAATAATTAAAATGAATAGCAAGGTAATTTATTAATGAAAAAGCAAGGAATTAATTCTATTTTAACTAGGAATTTATTTTGTATATTAGGACTGCCTTTTGATAAAGTTAATTTATCAGACTCTTGCAGCCTGATAACTTCAGATATTATAAGTAATCAACGTTGTTTTTTAACGACACCCAATCTTAATTTTCTGATAACTGCTCAATCCAACACACCCTTTTTTCAATCAGTTGCTGACAGCAACTTAATCGTTGCCGACGGCATGCCCATTATCTGGATAGCTAAGTTACTGGGCATCCCCCTAACAGAGAGGGTTGCTGGTTCTGATCTTTTTGACAAAATATCTAAACAAAAAGAAAGAAACACAAAAAAGTCTGTATTTTTTTTTGGTGGTCAAGAAGGTATAGCAAAACAAGCTTGCAAGGAATTGAATGAATCCAGCCAAGGCATGTCATGCTGTGGTTTTTATGATCCTGGATTTGTTACCGTTGACGAAATGAGTACACCTGAAATAATTGAATATATTAATCAAACCAATCCTGACTTTTTACTTGTGGCATTAGGGGCGGAAAAAGGGCAAGCCTGGATTCAAAGAAACCGTAAACAATTAAATGCCACAGTAATAAGTCATTTAGGCGCTGTAGTTAATTTTGTCGCTGGCAATGTGATCCGAGCGCCTGTTTTTTGGCAAAATTGTGGTTTGGAATGGCTATGGCGAATAAAACAAGAACCCTCATTATGGAAGCGATATTTTTTTGATGGCTTAGCTTTTCTAAAACTAATTTGCTATAAGGTTTTTCCATTAGTCTTTTATGATCGATGGCTAAAAAAGTCGGCTAATTTCAAAATTCCAGCGACGATTAAACATGATTACATAAACAACAGCCATATCGTCAAGATAACTGGATCTATACATCACGCCAATCTAGCTATTATTAAGCAGGGTTTTGTAAATACACTTCAAGCTGAACCTTCAAGTGTAAAACTGGACTGCTCTGACCTCAACTATATTGACGCTGCTTTTCTCGGTTCACTACTACTATTTCAACGCCAATTAAATGAGCAAGGGGCCCAATTGTATTTACAAAATATACCTAAACGGATATTTCGATTATTAAGCTTAAACAATGTATCGCATCGTTTTCAGCTTTAGCTTTTTATCATACAGCTAAGATACAGAAAAACGACTCAACATAGAGGCTGTTAATAAAAAAACATGGATAAAATCCATCCCATATTAGTCAACGGGAACTCGATATAGCTATGAAATAAGTAGGGTGGGCAGTCTTTTATGCCCACCATCAACTTTACACCGCACAACAAACGGTGGGCAAAAAAAGCAGCCCACCCTACATATACTTTGTACACTGAAATATATAACAGATACGGTAAAAATCATGAAAAAATACGGTATTAAAACGATAATAATTTTATTACTTTTTCAGAGTAACATTTGTCTGGCGATTGATACCGTCAAAGTTAATGAAAAAGACGCCTTGTTTACCGCACTTAATCAAAGCCTACCGCTCATCACCTCAAATTATATTGGCTGGCAAGAAAACTGGAAATGGGCGGGCGCAATAGTTGAACCTTCTCATATTGTACAAAATAAGCAATATCAAAAATCAACCTTTAATGGACAAGTTAAAAATTTAGACATTGCATTTAATGGCTCCGTAACCCCAAATAACAACAACTTGGTTTGGACCTACAACTGGGATAAATCATCTTCTTTTCCAAATGCAATAGGTTTTGGCATAGAGTTTAAATTAACATTATCTGACTCCTCTCAAGCGCCTGAATTGTTACCTAATAATGCTGGCTGGCGCTGGAAAACAGTTGACAACAAATCTTTTGAAGTTATTTTTACCCCTGCTGCTAAAAAAATATATTTTGAACGGGGTAATAAAAATCATATAAGAGTCCTTTTCTTTTCTGATATTACCATCGGCTCACAATCATCAAGCATGACCGTAAAAGTTGATGATACAGTTAAGCTATCAGGACCCGATAGTGTCGCTTACGATGAAACTAACAGCCCATGGCATAAAGACATCCTCTCCCCTTCATCATCTCCAATTGACTTATCTTTTTTAAACAAAAACGACAAACCTGCCGGTAAACAAGGCTTTATTAAAAGAAAAGGTGCACAGTTATTTTTTGAAAATGGATCAGCTGCCAAGTTCTGGGGAGCCAATATACAAGCATCTGCTCTATTTCAATCATCAAGTACTGATATAAAACGTCATGCAAAACGCATTGCACAATTAGGCTTTAATTTAATTAGAATTCATCACCACGATAGTAGCTGGGTAAACCCTAATATTTTTAAAAATCAACAAAATAATACCCATGAACTATCAGACGCAGCACTTAAAAAAATCGACTGGTGGGTTAAGTGCTTAAAAGAAGAAGGCATTTATTTATGGCTAGACTTACATGTAGGACGCAGGTATACAGAGAATGATGGTATCAGTAATTTCTCAGACTTCTCTAAAGGGAAGGCTTATGCAGAAGCAAAAGGATTTAATTACTATAACAATGATGTTATGGCTTTAATGCAGGCTTTCAATAAAGCTTACTTAACTCATATTAACCAATATACTCAACTCGCTTATAAAGATGATCCTGCCGTTATTGCATTACTGATCACAAATGAAAATGATCTCACTCAACATTTTGGCAATGCCCTGCTAGCCAATAAAAATGTACCAGCCCATCATGCAATCTTTTCTGCAGATGCTGATAATTTCTCCAGCAGCCATGGACTTTCTTCCTATAAAGTGAAATCCACCTGGTTAATGGGAGAATCAAAAATTTATTTAAATGATGTAGAACATCGGTTTAATCAACAAATGATTGAACACTTACAAGGACTTGGCGTTAAATCATTAATTTCAACAAGCAATAGCTGGGGAAATATGGGACTGTTTGGACTACCGTCGTTAACAGATGGTAGTCTGATTGACGCACATGCTTATGGAAAAGAAAATGAATTTAAACTCAACCCTCGACAAGCCCCTGGTTTTTTAACATGGGCAGGTGCGGCTCAAGTAACTGGCTACCCATTATCCATCACTGAATGGAATATAGAGCCTTTTCCCGCCAAAGATCGATTTACCGCGCCTCTCTTTGTTGCCAGCATTGCCAGCCTACAGAGCTGGGATGCAATTATGTTATATGGCTACAGCCAAATTCCTCTTGGTAATGCGGGATATGGGAGTAATTATTCATCCTACAATGATCCCGCTATTATTGGTTTAATGCCAGCTGCTGCACTGTTATACAGACAAAACCATGTTGCACCTGCAAATAAATCCTACGCATTAAAATTAAATAGAGAAAATTTCTTTTTTAACAGGCAAGATCCCACGACATCTAAAACTATTAGAACAATTTTAGAAACCAGTCGTTTAACTATTGATATGCCAGACACACCTGAATTACCTTGGCTTAACACGAATAATACAGATGAAGAAAACTCCATTGTAATTCATGACACAAATATTGACTTTATTCCATCTGGACAGAGCTTTGTAGAATCCGATACAGGAGAATTAAAACGTAACTGGGAAAAAGGAATCCATACAATTAACACAGAAAAATCACAAATTTCTGCTGGCTGGATTGGAGGAGAAACCGTTGAATTAAAAGATGTTACTTTTAAAATTGAAACTGGAAATGCTGTTGTTGCTGTCCAAAGTTTAGATAATAAAGCCATTCGTGAATCTAATAAAATATTCATTACTGTTATGGCCAGATCAAAACCAGAAAACAATAATCAGCTCCCCTTTCTATCTGAGCCAGTTACAGGCCAGCTTGAAATTTATGCACCTGGCGGCTTGAAGCTATACCCGATCAACAGCTATGGAAAACAAATTAATACGCCTATTGCTTTGAATGAAATCCAAGGGAAATATCAGGTTAATTTATCTCCTGATTTAAAATACCACTGGTTTGTATTACAAAGTGAGCCCCCTGCTTTTTCAATTAGCTCTCCTATTGATGGTGCTGAATATATAGAAGATGAGCTCATTACCATTAAAACCAATGCTATCAACTGGCAGGATAAAATTCAACGTGTTGATTTTTGGCAGGACGACTGGAAGCATCTGGGCCAGACAGAACAAGCCCCTTATGAATTAAGCACTGACAAACTATCTGAAGGGGAACATATTATTCGTTCGCGCCTGTTATTTAAAGACGGCACACGATCAACAACCGAGACTATTAACATATCAATCAAAAAACCCCCGTTTAGAATTTCTGCTCCTATAGATGGAAGCATAGTTTCAGCTACTGAGCCAGTTACTATAAAAACCAACGCTATCTATTGGCATGAGCAAATCCAACGCGTCGATTTTTGGCAGGACAACTGGAAACATCTGGGGCAGGCTGAACAAGCCCCTTTTGAGATTAGAACGGATAAGATGCTGATCGGTGAACATATTATTCGTTCACGCATCTTATTTAAAGACGGTACACGCTCAACAACTGATACGGTTAATATCTCAATAAAGGAAGCGCCTTTCAGTATTACGGCACCCACAGATGGAAGCATGCTATATGCAACCACTCCGGTAAGAATAGAAACCAACGCTATCAACTGGCAAGAGCAGATTCAACGCGTCGATTTCTGGCAAGACGACTGGAAACATCTAGGGCAGGCAGTACAGGCTCCATTTGAAATAACTACAAATAAGTTGTTGGTGGGTGATCATATAATTCGTTCAAGAATTTTATTCAAGGATGGGACAAGGGCTTCAGCTAAAACTATTACATTAACAGTAAAATAAGAAATCGTTTTCTACATACTAACGAATAAAAATCACAGTTACACTGAATTAAATTTTCAAAGTATCTGTTGACACGGGCTCGTAAGCCTTATTTAACCAATAAATCAAGGCTTAACGAGTATCTCCCCAGACCTCAATTATTTAAAAATAAATGATAAAGTACTAAAGAATTCTTAATCAAACTAAAATCCATTCGTACCTTTTCTACGCCTTTCATGACTCTATTGTGAGTTGAATCAACGTCATTAATCGATAGTTGAATACAGTCAGCTAAAGCCTTAACGTTACCTGTTTCGGCTAACAGCCCTGTTTCATTATCAATAACTAACTCAGGAATACCAGAGACAGCCGTTGAAATAACCGGAACTCCAGTTAACATCGCCTCCATCAAAACCACAGGTATCCCATCCATATCACCCAAACTATCTTTTTGGCAAGGTAATACAAAAACATCTAATGATTTAACAAACGAAGCTATTTCTTTATGGTCTATAGCCCCCAAAAAATCGACATCATGTGAATTTAAAGCTAAAGATGTAGCTAATTTTTTATGCTCGTCTAATAATGGACCATCACCCACAACTGCCAATTGATAGGCTTTACCTTGTTTCTTTAAATAAGCCACTGCATTAATTAAATGATCAATACCTTTCTTCTCTACTAAACGTGCTACAACGCCAATTTTAGGCGTAACTGAAGGCATAAAACCTTGCCGCAAACTAAATTGAGCAGGATCAACACCACAATGTAATACAGTAATTTTGTTTCCTTCCGCCCCCTCTGAAATAAGCAGTTGACGATTATATTCGGAAATGGTGATAAAAAATTTAGTACGTTCTACTTTTTCCTTAAGCAAATAACCGCGCTGAAATAAATCATTGGCATGGGCTGTTACACTAAAACTTATACCAGCCAGAGTTGATGCGTACATGGCCAAATCAGTGGGGACATGAGCAAAATGAACATGAATATGCTCACATTTATGTTTGTCTAATTGCTTTGCTAATGTACCCGCATAAAAAAAACGATAGACCAGCCCTAGAGATAAACGAGTATAAAACCCTGTTTTTAAAATATCCTTAATCAAGGATAAAAAGGCTTTTAAATAGTTACCAGGGCTTTTAACAAACATTTCAAGCTGATCAAAAAAAACAGTTAGCGTAGATGTTTGGTATAAATAATGGGTTTTATTTTTCAAAGCCTGTAAGGCTGTATCAGAAAACTGTGTATTATTGGCATGAACAGAAAACGGCGTAATATCCAGACCTAATTTTTCTAACTGAAAAATCTCGTTGTAAACAAAGGTTGCTGATAAAGCCGGTATTTCAGGCGCCAGATAAGCTATTTTCATTTACACCTCTCCATGTGTGTTTTTCCAGACAGCCGCTTGTTGTTCATTTAACTCGACAGTTGCTTTCGCTTTACCTTTTAATAAACAAGCCCATTGATAACGATTGATAAATTGACGTAATGCTTTGTCTTCAAAACGTGGTACTTGAGTTAATGCACTTTTAATATAACCCCAAAACATGGCAAACCCTCCAATTAAATATGGAGGATGAAAAATTCTAAAAATGGCCGAAGCTAACATGTAAACGAAACCCGTTCCCATAAAGTATTGACCAAACCCATGCCGAATACGGCCTGTTATAATGTTTTTCTGACTGGAACCCATTGGACGTAAATGGGTAAAGCGTAATTCAGGGTCATCCCAGCTTACCGCAACCCAGCCTAATTGACGACATCTATGCCCATCAATACCATCCCACATAACCTGCCTGATAAATCCGCCTATTTCTTTAAAACACTGGCGTCTATAAAATTTGGATGCTCCAATAGCATTCTCATCTCCACAGCCTTCACTAACCAGTTTCCCAGTTTGTTTATCAACATAATATGGTTTGCCACTACAATTCCCAATTCGAGGGTTTTCTGCCATACGCTGAATCAGTGTTTCAAAGTATTTTTCTGGCATAATTAAATCTAAATCCAGTTTGCAGATAAAGCCATAATCGTCCAGCTTAATTTGCTCATAACCAAAATAAAATGCTTCGATCACTCCTGGACCTACACTTCGATGTCCTCTGTTCTTTCTGGTCAACACAGTTATAAATTCATATTTACTGGCATATTCAGCCAAAATCATTGGCGTATCATCGGTAGAACCGTCATCGACAATTATCCATAATGAAGGTAAAACACTCTGATTAACAACACTGTCTAAAGTTTTTCGCATAAAATCTGCTTCATTGCGACAGGGTGAAACTAAAATGTATGAATTATTAGTCATGATTATTTAATTTACTGGAAAGAAAATTGGCCAATTAAATGAAATATTTTTTCATATAAAAGGTTGAATGATATGCAAAAAGAAAAGTAGCAGTTAGTAACATGCACTTCGATATATAAATAGCTAAAAGACTGGTTATTTTTATCACATACAACTTTTCCTATTGAAAATAGTTGTAATCACCAAATAAGTTACAATTAGAAACAATGTCAGAAATATCGCTACCTCTAATGAAGGGGTTAAAACAACCCCATAAATAAGCCCAATAGCTACTGAAAAATAGGCAACGATTGTAAAAATAATACCTTTCTTTATTGTATATAACTGTTCTCGCATTGAAAGAACCCTTCTTTCAATATACCAATACAGAAAAGCAGCAATAGCATAGTTCATTAATACTGAACAAAACTGACGAATACCTGAATCTCTCAATCCAAAAGGATCTAGCACTAGGTTCATGAAAAAAACACCGATCCAATGATTTAAATACAACGGATAAGATATACCTCCAAGGAAACTTCCTATAGAGTGCTTTTTACCCTTTTTTCCTAGCAGTAAGACTAAACATATTGAGAAAACTGGAGAATAAAGTGAATAATCAGTATTAAAAGAAAGACCTATTGTTGACCCCATAAAAAGGAACAACAAAAAAACCTTACTCATCTTCTTTAAATAAAAGCCAGGGTATTTAGTATTTACAATTGCGATAAATACACCAAATGATATCGGAGCATATACTTCCATAAACCAAAGGGGTATAACAATAAGAGTCCATGTGATCAATTGCCTCCCCTTATTCGCAAAAATCACCAGAAATAATGGCGCTAATAGATAAAACTGCTCTTCAGCATTAACACTCCAAAAATGATTCCCAGTACCATCTAGCGGCATACAAGTTCTACAGTCATGAAGCTGTGATGGACCAAAGATATTGTATACCCATGTGAGTTTATAACTTATAAACTCAACCCATTTTGAGTCGATTGGATCCTTTAAAAGGCTAGCGATTATGATTAAACTTAATGCAATATAGTAAGGAACCCATATTCTCAAGGCTCTATTAAAATAAAACCTTGGTAAATTTGATATTTCTGTCCTAAGTAAAATACTCCCTATAAGAAAACCACTAAGTGCAAAAAACACATCAACAGCAAGCTTTCCACTATAGCTCCATACAATCAGGTTATCATGACCAAGCATTACAATAGTAACAAGGACTATCCGTAAGTAATCAAAGTATGGATAATATTCATTTGTGTTTATTGACATTTTAATAATTAAATCTCTTTATTGTTTTCATACGTTAAAATCTAGGGCTGTTCAATGCTAAATTCCTTGGTAGTCCAAAAAACAATCCAAACTCAATGCATTGTCGTATAAAGCTAAGCTAACATTTTCAATTTTTTATTAAAGCGAATTAAATTGAATGAAAAAGAGCTTAGTGTTTATGTCGTAAAGTCACTAATTCAGGGCTTAATAAAAAGCTTCTCTGATTCAATAGAGGCTCTAATGATGATGTTGTCTAAATAGTTCTTTGTGTTTTTTGGTATTGTAGGAAAAATTTTTGATGATTTAGGTAATTGTAATGTATAACGGGTTAAATTATGCATAAGATATTTGCCAACATTATTCATATGTAACTTGTCCCGATATAGTTCTGCTAATGATTTAAATGGACTATGTTTATTCTGAATATCACGATGTATTAATTCTAAGGCAATAAAGGCAGGATTAAGGCGAATTTCTATTTCTGGAAATTTAGACTTTAATCTGTTGACTAAATTTGAGAAATAAAAAGGCGAATGATTCATTCTGAGAATACTGCCTTTAATATAACTAGAATGCACCTTATTTACAGCGGGCCATCCGGTATGGATTACAAATATTGCTGATGGTTGGAGTTGTACCCAATCAGATATAACCTCAATATCTTCAGATAACCGTGTTCCATAATACGGCTGAACTGTAATAATATTATATTTATTTTCAGTTAATGCTTCCTTCCATGTTAGTTTATTATTTTTTGAACAATCAGGATTATTTTGGATTCTTTTAAGGTTATGTCCACCGCAAATATGCCATCCTGATGCATATTTCCCAGGAATAGTATCACCTGTAAGACTGTTTCCAATTGTGTAGATTTTCAAACTTGAAGCATATACATCTGAAAACAAAGAAATGCTAATTAACAATACTCTTATTAACATAAGTAGTTTTTCCTTTAAATTAAAGCCCTGGTATTTTTATTGATTGAGCTTATTAATAGCCCCATAAGTTCTGGCATGTAAGATTTCAGTGTTTACAGGTATTTCGGCATTAGTAATACTATTAATACTTTTGGAATTAGACATAGTTCTCTTAATCCAATTAAATAAAATATTAGATACACAAGAAGTCCCGTTATCGTTTAGGTGAATATTATCTTGATAGATGTTTTGATGGCACTTTTCATTATATTCAACAAAAGAATTAATAAAGTAAATTTTATTGTTTAAAGCAATTTCCCTGAAATAAGAAGCATTATTTATATACTTTTCTTTTTCAACTAACTCTGGTTTTGTGACATGATAATATAAAGCTACATGCTTATAATTTTTTTTTAATTTTATTATAAGTTTATTAAGACTATCATGTGTAATTTTTTGGAAGCTTTTCATTTTATTTTGATTGTATTTCTTTTTATTTCCATACTTTGTATCTATCCATTCCCAAATACGTAATATAAAATCTGTAATTGCTAAATAACTAGTTTCAAGTCGATAGGGAGGGATTATTCTGTTGGAGGGGGTAATAATGTCATACCTATCATGTGTTGATTGAATGACGACAGCATGATTACCCCTAAAAGGACCAATTTTATTGAAATAATTAAGGATATTTTGTGGCCCCCAACTTGAAGCTGCTATCGCAGAGGCTAAAGCATCTAGGTTCAACCCCTTATGAATTTTTTTTTCTAACTTAGATGCAATTGTGTCAGCCTGATCTAAAAAGTGGCCGCCATAGACAACACTATCACCTAATATACTGATGTGTAATGTATTAGCAGATGATTCTTTTAATTCTCGACTTCGCAT
>ENA-OSET01005574-OSET01005574.1-sediment-metagenome-genome-assembly--contig:-NODE-5574-length-10568-cov-2.653322_pt1 | contig 10568 bp, 8 predicted proteins | sample MGYA00237882_ERZ534229 | MGnify/ENA primary metagenome ERZ534229 (study PRJEB26408, sample SAMN06266212) | sediment metagenome | isolation source: Hudson Canyon methane seep mesocosm | place: USA:Hudson...
CGTTGTTGCGTTTGGCCATTGAAATTTGTGGGGAAGTGGCCTTGCCTTCATTGCGAAGTTGTCCGAGTCGTAAAGTGAGAAATTGTGCTTTTGTGATCTCAGTGATCATCTCAGCGAGTTTCTTTTGTTGGAGTTGGAAAGCTGCGATAGGCTTACCAAATTGGATGCGCTCCTTGGAGTAACGGAGAGCTGTGTCGTAACAGTCGAGCGCAGCGCCGATAGCTCCCCAGGCGATTCCGAAACGAGCTGAGTCGAGGCATCCAAGTGGAGCTCCGAGGCCAGATTTTTCTGGGAGGATGTTTGCCTTAGGGACGCGAACGTTGTCGAAAATGAGCTCTCCGGTATCGGATGCGCGGAGCGACCACTTGCCCTTCATCGTAGGGGTCGAGAAGCCCTCCATACCTCGTTCTACGATGAGTCCGTGGATTCTTCCCTCCTCGTTTTTGGCCCAAACAATAGCGATTTCTGCAAACGGCGAATTCGAGATCCACATCTTCGCTCCGTTAAGGATGACGTCGTCTCCGTCTTCCACATAGCTCGTTACCATTCCCCCAGGATTAGATCCATGGTCAGGCTCAGTAAGCCCAAAACATCCTATCCACTCACCCGTAGCGAGCTTAGGAAGGTATTTCATCTTTTGTTCCTCTGATCCGTACTTCCAGATGGGGTACATCACAAGTGAGGTTTGGACTGAAGCCGTAGAACGAAGACCTGAATCGCAGCGCTCAAGCTCTTGCATGATGAGTCCATACGAGATTTGATCTAAACCTGATCCACCATACTGCTCCGGGATGTAAGTCCCGAAAGCGCCGATAGCGCCGAGGCCAGGGAGGAGATGCTGTGGAAAAACCTGGTTTTCTGCCGCATCCTCAATAATCGGGCTCACCTCTTTCTTCACCCACTCTCGAGCCGCATCGCGTATAAGCTTGTGCTCATCAGTGAGGAGGTCGTCCATATTGTAATAATCGTGTCCTGAGTAAAGATCTGTACGCATAGTTATGTAATTATTCGAACGACAAATTTAAGTTGTTATCTTCTGATTTCGATGCTTCATACCCCGTATCTGTTTTCAATTCTAAAACGCCGTCGGCGTAGGCGGAGACAGCTAATTTGTCAGCTACTTCGTTGTATTCATTTCCCGCGTGGCCTTTAACCCAAACAAACTTAACTTCATGTTGGGCATAAATTTTCAGGAATCTCTTCCATAGATCTGAGTTTTTCTTTCCTTTAAAGTTCTTTTTCACCCAATTAAAGACCCACTTCTTCACTACCGCATCGACTACGTATTTCGAATCGGAATAAATGGTCACTTGTGTGCCTTCGTTTTTCAAGGTCTCTAAAGCAACGATTACAGCCATAAGTTCCATGCGGTTATTCGTGGTTAAACGAAAGGCGCCACTGAGTTCTTTATAGTGCTTTCCCCCTGAAGCAATCATAACCACCCCGTATCCGCCTGGGCCAGGATTTCCGCTTGCTCCTCCGTCAGTATATACAACAACCTGTGTCATTTTATATTTCTTTCCGAATCTAGTATGATCTCCCGAGCAACCCTCGGATAGTATTCGTGTTCCAATTTAAGCACCTCTGAGGCAATTTCCTCAGCCGACTTTAATTCTGAAACGTCTATGCGCCCTTGGAAGACGATTGCGCCCTCATCGTAGCGCTCATTAACGTAGTGAATCGTCATGCCGCTTTCTTTCTCCTCCGCCTCGAAAACTGCCCTATGTACATGCATGCCGTACATTCCTTCTCCTCCGAATTTAGGGAGCAAAGATGGATGGATATTTAAGATTTTATTTTCGAAAGCTCGGCAAAATTCTTTTGGGATTTTCAAAAGAAATCCAGCAAGCAAAACCCAATCTACCTTTAATGTCTCTAGCTTCTTTAAAAGCTCTCCACTGCCTAGTTCTTCACGAGAAAAGTGTAACGAAGCTACCCCTGCTTGGTTTGCTTTCTCGAGGACACCGGCGCTGCTCCTATTAGAACCCACAAGAACAACATCTATTCCTTCTGTGTTAGAAAAATGATTCATCAAAGCCGCTGCATTAGAACCGCTTCCAGAAGCTAAGATTGCTACTCTCATATAACTCGGGTGTTTAGAATTCCATAAATCCCAGTTGGACAATATTACGCTCGTAACTATTTACATCCTCCTCCATTTGTCCAATGCGCTTATCCAATTCTTTTACTAGAGAATCTTCCGGCATGTAGTACTTAAAAACACGGAAGATTCTATCGTTTACTTGAAGCGCAAGATCTACTTCGGACGTCATAGCGGTGTAGAATTCTGGTTTGAGAGAAGTCGCATACGCAATCACCTCTTCTTGTTGCTCAAACAAATCAAGTACAAGCTCGTGTGCCATCTCTAAAGCCGCAGCTTTTTTATCGGCTGAAAGGCTGGCGGAATTAGGAGCTAGTAGTGTGTCCAAAGTCGCGAGTTGAATATACGCTTCTGCAACAGGCATCAGAACTCTTGTGTATGGGACGTTTTCTTTAGGGGTCCCTCTGAGGAGTTCGTCTAAAACGGAAAGGGCTCTGTCAGGATCGTTTTCTTCAATCAAAGCTTCAGAAAGATTTGCCATCTGAAGTCTGATATTCGTCACCATGCGGCGGTTGTTTTCATCCATATAAATGCCATGCTCAAGGTCATCCATTCCGCCCCACGCCCAGTTGCCCATAACATTTTCATACATCAGGTCTGTAGAAACACCACCCGTTACATTAGGGTTAGGATTATCTGGATATTTAATCGGAACCAATCTGTAGGCTAAGCCCTCCAACCTGAAGTAATCCTGAAGTCCGATATATGCATCTCCCCCTGTAGTTACAGCGAAGTAAATCGGGCGTTCCCAATTGTTATTTGCAAGCATAGAAAGGAGAGCCACCTGATTTTTCAATACGTACTGCATAGGCTTACCATCGCCATCAACAACTATCCACTCAACAGCATCAGCAATCATATTTAGTTCGTCTTCTGTCACTATTCCTAGATTAACAACGTGGGCAGAGTCAACTGGTATACTGAACTTATTAGATGGGAAATAAGGATAGCTCTTGGCACCGTAAGATTTTTGGTCTTCGTCGTTTAAAGCTGTTTCGAACGCCTTAGAAATATCTAAGTATTCTTTTTCGCGAGAAGGTTCAAGTAATATAATATCCCTAGTGCCTTGTCTGTATTGCTCCTCCGTCATCTCTATGGGTAGGGGTGCGCTTTCGTAGGCGCGGCGCTTCATTTGGTCTATATACCAATCCGTATTTAGAAGACTTAAGTTGCAAACCCTTACATCCGTCCTAATGCCTTCCACCTCCTGCGCATACCAAAGCGGGAATGTATCGTTATCTCCGTTCGTGAAAAGAATCGCATTCGGAGCGAGCGAATTCAAGTAATTCTTAGCAAAATCTACGCCTGTGGTTCTATGAGCCCTGCTGTGATCATCCCAACCCTCAGATGCCATCAGTAAGGGCACGAACATCGTTACCGCCACTAGAGCTATCGCCCTGGCATTTTCATCCAGTCCTGCGAGTCTCACCGCATGGGCAATCCCATAAAGCACACCTGCAGCAAGAGTCATAAATAGGATGCTTAAAGACAAATAGTGAGGGATTCCGCTCATCGTTTCGAGTATATAGAATACTACTCCTGCACCGAGTGGAAGGCTAAGGCCTTTTGCGTGTACTAACCAATCCGCTCGTCTTGCTGCATCGAAAAGAGCGTAAACGCTAAGCCCTATCCACATCGCAAAGGCGTAGAAAGACCCAACGTATGCGTAGTCGCGTTCGCGGGGCTGCATAGGTGCTTGGTTGAGATAGACTACGATAGCCATACCTGTCATAAAGAAAAGTAGAGCCACCGTTCCGGCTCCGCGCGGATCGCGCTGTATTTGGAATATTAAACCTAGGAAACCTAGGAGAAGAGGTAGATAGAAGAAGTGGTTAAGCCCTTTGTTGTCCTTCATTTCCTGCGTGAGTGTTTCGCGGTTTCCGATGCGAAGCTCATCTATAGCGTCTATACCTGACAGCCAATTTCCACTGGTGAAATCTCCGTGACCTTGCGTATCGTTTTGCTTTCCTGCAAAGTTCCACATAAAGTAACGGAAGTACATCCAGCCCATTTGGTAGTCCACGAAATAGCGCAGATTTTCTCCTTGAGTGGGTTGTAGCTTCACTTGGATCCCATCGAGGGCTCTAAGGGCTCTTTGTTGTTCATTGTAGTCCTTCGCCCTTGCAGCCATACTCTCGAAGTATTGCTTCTCTTGGTTGAGTCCTTTCACATATTGTTTTCCCCTTGTTAATCCTCGATCAAATCTCTGCATAAGAATAGAGTTTAGAGCTTCCACAGCCCTGGGGTCATCGAGTGGAGCCAGACTCATACCACCAGATTGCGGATCCCTGACCAGAACGGAATTTGCATCTCTTACTTCAAATTCACCATCCCAAGGTTGGCCATATTCTTTAAATAGACGTTTTAAAGTCCTTTCTAAATCAGCTTTAGAGAGAGTTCCGCTTAACACATCCTTTTCGAGGTGAAGTAAAAAAGCCTGCCTAGACATCGCTCCATCAATAAGGGGACTTGTGTAACTCGCAGCTTCGTTAAAACCCTTGTAATTACTCCACCTCTTGTATTCTTTTACATGACGTCCTTCCGAGGAATACATTCTTGGAAAAACCATCGTGTAGTCGGGGTTATAATTCGAAACAGTTCCCTTCTTTTCCCCAGAATTAATATATTCTTCAACAAGATGTAAACGAGAGTTTTTAGAGTCTTCAATAAAATTTAAGGCTGTTGATTCACTTTTGAAAGACTTTACCCTAACATCACGAGTACCCTTCTGTTCCTTTACGCTAAAGCTCTTCACCCAAGTAGCTCCACCATCTCCCTGAGGGGTTTCTATGTCAAGTGGGGAGTCCCAATATTGACCTGTTGAAAGTGGTCTATCTCCATACTGCTCCCTGTTGAGATATTTCAGTAGTTGGAAAAAATTCTCCGGATCGTTTTCGTCCATTGGAGGATTGGCGCTAGAGCGAACTACGATCGTTGTAAAAGAGCTGTACCCTATTAGTATCATTGCAATACTGAGCACGAAGGTGTTTACGGCCCACCAACCTTTCTTCCTAGAATATATAATTCCTGCTGTTAGAATTGCAACTAGAATAATGAGATATGCAAATATGCCTGAGTTAAACGGCATCCCCATAGAATTTACGAAAAACCTCTCAAAATCTCCAGCGAGTTTAATAACACCTTGTATAAGTCCTATTTGGATAAATCCAAGTAGGGCAATCGAAACTACTCCAGTTATTACCAGACCTTTAATACTGAACTCGTGCTTTCTGAAGAAGTAGACGAGAGCTATAGCAGGTATCGCAAGTAGGTTGAGAAGGTGAACTCCGATTGAAAGTCCCATCAAGTATGCGATGAGGATAATCCACCTTGAAGAGCCAGGTTCGTCAGCCACACTTTCCCACTTTAAGATAGCCCAAAACACGGCTGCTGTAAATAGCGAAGACAGTGCATAAACCTCGCCCTCAGTAGCACTAAACCAAAATGAATCAGAGAAGGTGTATGCTAGCGCGCCTACCACACCTGACCCAAGAATCGCCCATCTTTCAGCTGAAGAAGGTTCTATAGAAAATCCACCCGAAAAACGTCGCGCGAGATGAGTGATACTCCAGAATAAAAATAAAATAGTAAATGAACTACTCAAAGCTGAGAGTGCATTCGCAGCGAAAGCAGCTGTCTCTGGCGTGGCAAAAACCATCAGAGCGCGTGCGAGAAGCATAAAGAGAGGCGCCCCAGGAGGATGACCTACTTCAAGCTTGTACGCCGAAGCGATAAACTCTCCACAATCCCAAAAACTAGCAGTAGGTTCTACCGTAAGAAGGTAAACAACAGTTGCAACAGCCCAAACGGACCATCCAGTAATAACATTTAAACGATCGTATCGCATTCAATCAGGCAATTCAGTTTTTTGCAAATAATTGCTCCGCGAATATATACACTAATAGCCCGCCTTATCTCTGTATGACAACTCTTTTCGCAGAGCTTTCAAGACCTATAATTTGCATTGTGTACCAGCCGTTGATTAACTCTTTAAGGGATATAGTCTCACCGTTTGAGACTGATTCTTCCTTAACAATACGGCCTTGATTATCATAGATTTTAAGAAAATGCGTGCCTACATACAAACCTTTAAATGTCACAAGGTCCGAAGTTGGTACTGGGAATACTGACCATGATTGATTGCCATCTATATCGCCAACTGAATCAGTACATTCCCCTTCTACCCAAGAAGTAACTCCTCCGTAGTAGTATGCGTAACAATCATTTGAATAAGTAATGTCGTCACAGCCACAAACAGGATCGTACTCTTCTGTACATTGGAACTCATTGTCGATTTGATCTTGATTGATGCAATCCACTTCTCCACAACCTTCAACCTGTATAACAACAGAAAGCTCTACCCCATCTGGGCAATTTGAATCAAAATATTGAACTAAAACTTCGTAAACGCCATCCGTGTCATAAACATTATATGACCAAAAATCAGTCCCTGTTTGTACCGTGCCATCACCAAAATCCCATGTAACTTCAATCCAAGACGGAGGAGTACCTATATCAGACCATAATGTATCTACTTCAAAAGCCCAACTACAAAAATCCCATTTAGGGAAAATAACATTGATGTTATTTGGACAAAATTCTTCATCACCACAATCATCAATAGTTATTAGATCAGACCAAGTCCCTTCACCATTTAAACATTCATAATAATTACAGTCATCAATAAACAGTTCACATCCAACACAATAGAACTGACCTTCTTCCCAACACCCCTCATCTTCACCGCAATCTGGAATTTCAATGACACTCGACCAATTGTTTGGACTTTCGCAGTATATATATTCACATTCACTTAAAAAAACCTCTGACCCTACATTGTAAAATGTTCCATCTTCGTAAATACATCCTTGATTTTCACATTCGCCTTGTACCCATGAAGTAACTCCTCCGTAGTAGTATGCGTAACAGTCGTTCGAATATGTTACATTGTTACAACCACAAACTGGTTCGTACTGTTGAGTACAAAGCATATCATTATCTATTTGGTCTTGATCAACGCAATCCACCTCGCCAGAACACCCCTCTACTGAAATAACAGTTGTCAAGACTACTCCTTCACAAGATAAATCAGAGTAAAAGGCGGTAACGACATACTCTCCATCTTCAGTATAATGGTGATCTGCAATAAACCCGGAGACTTCACCAGAGCCATCACCGAAATCCCATGTCACTTCAGCGCCATCACCTGATCCTTCTACTTCGAATATCCAATTACACGGACCAGTTGATTGATTCATAGATCCTAGTATCTCAGGGCAATCACCTCCTCCAATTAAATCATTCAAGTCCAAGGTCTCACAAATCTCTACTCCCTCAGGACATTCATCTGATACAAATGAAACACACACTACGACGGGACCATTTACAAATAAACCAAAAGACAGCTCGATAACGTCACTGCCGTTATTCATCATATCGCCGTTGATACTCCAATTCAATGTCGCTCCCTCCGGAAAGTCAACAGAACCAACAGTTACGTATTCAAAATAAGCCTCAACAACGAGGTCGACAACACAGTCGGAAACTTGTGCGTTGTATGATAGCGGGGAAAGTATTAGTGAGAAAAAGGCAAGTGATAAATTTTTCATGTCAGAATCAATAAAATTTCATATTTTCAATCTAAGACAGCAATCTAAGACAACTACATGTCAGAATGTTTCAACCAGATGCTATTTAACAAACCTAGGATCTGTATCCATCACCTCACCACAATTTTTACATGTGCGGAGATCTTTTGAGCCATAAAACTCAATAAATCGAGGTTGAAAATCCTTCTCGATGTTCGTGAGTTTGAAATATGTTTCGTGGAGAATTGTATTACAGCCGTTACAAAACCACATAAGTCCGTCTTTGTGTCCAGCTTCACGCTTTCTCTCAATTACAAGACCGATAGAGTTCTCAGATCTAACTGGACTGTGGGGGATTTTTGCGGGAAGAAGAAACATATCACCTTTTGAAAGGGGTACATTAACGGCTTTGCCGTTTTCCTGAATCTTCACGCAGATATCTCCTTCTAGCTGATAAAAAAGCTCCTCCGTTTCGTTATAATGATAATCTTGGCGAGCGTTAGGCCCGGCGACGATCATCACGATATAATCACCGCTATCTACATACAGATTCTTATTCCCTACGGGCGGTTTCAGCAGTTCGCGATTCTCCTCAATCCACTTCGCAAGGTTGAAAGGTTTCTTAATAGCCATAATTTCTTTGTTTAAAATTCTAAGCCCAAATTACGACTTTCCTACCATCAATTTCCAACCCCTTGGAACACTCACTAACCAAACCCCTGTGAATATCGCTACAGCACAGACTCCCGTCATTAAATTAATATCCTTGTGATATTCACTCACTCCTAAAAGAGCTAAAACACCCACTAAAACGAGTACTAGAAGGGGTTGTAAGTAAATATAGATGCTTACAACAACGGGTGCGACCCGTTTTAAAGCGATGATATTTAATAGGTAGGCTAAGAATGTCGTGCCTAAAATCACATATGAGATGGAGCGAATGTGTGACGGTGTTAATTCGCTCCACATAATTTGTGTTGCTTGGTTCCAACCGACAGGGATCACGAAAACGGTGCCTATGATAAATACCCAAGTGATTACAGTAAGGGGTCTGTATTTCTGCATAAGCGGCTTCACCACCACGAGATAAACTCCATACGACAATGCGTTTATTAGAATTAACGTGTCTCCCAGCATGCTAGACCCTGAGAGGCTGTCTGAGCCTGTGTTTTCGGCTGAGTACACAAGCAACATAGCAGCTCCTACACCTCCGATAAAAATTCCGATTAGTTTTCTTTTTGTGATGATGGACCCTAAAAGGACGGCGCTGACTAGCAGAACGAAAATGGGGTTTATCGTCATTATTAGTGACGCGTTAATGGGGCTCGTGAGGGAGAGACCGTTAAAAAAACAAAGTTGGTTGATCGCAACTCCGCTAAGACCACTTGCGATAAATCTCCACCAATCCTGTCTGTCTATTTTTTCGAAAATTCTATGATCTCGATTGAAAAATCCAGTCAAAACCATCGTTAAAAGGAACATCGCAGAGCCGCCCACCACTCTTAGAACGATAAACCCTGAGGGCCCAACTACATCCGGCATAATCCCTTTCGCTACCACATAATTTCCTGCATAGATGGCTCCCACAATAAATAGAGCCATGTGAGCCGCAATGGGATTATTTCTATCCAAGACGTTCTCTTGCTTTCTCTACTTCTGTCTTGCGTGACCCTACAGTGACTAAATCATCAAATAAAAAAACTGGTCTTTTTAAAAAGGTGTATTCTCCTAAGATGAGAGTGCGATAATCTTGCTCTGACAGGTTCTTTTCAGCGAGTCCCAAGCTTCTAAATTTCATTGCGCGCCTTGAAAAAAGGGCTTCGTACGAACCCGCAAGGTTTTTCATAGCATCAAGATCAGCTGAAGAAATTCCGCTTTCTTTGATATTTACTATCTCGCAACCTTTCAATTCGGGGGTAATATCGTCAAAAATGCGTTGGCATGTTTTACAGGTCGGGAGAGTAAATGCTTTTTTCATAAAAGATTCATTAAACTTTTTCAGAAACCAAATCCATTTGACTAATCAAATTTGCAACCCCTTTTTGCCAATTATCTTCGTTGTCGATGACGATATCACATTTCTCCTTCCAAGGTTGGATAAACTCAATATCCGAAGGTCTTACGTGATTATCCCACTGGTATTGAACCTCCCTGTTGTTATAACCACGAATAGTGAGATCTCTATATTTTCTTCGTTTTAACCTTGTTTCAACTGAAGCTGAGATAAAGACTTTAATGTCTATCATTTGCCTAATCCTATCATCCTGAAGAGCGAAAAGACCTTCAACAATAAGCCAAGGACTTGGGGTTTTTATTACACATTCAGATTTCATCATATCTCTGTTAAAAGTATATGTGTCTATCTCTAACGTTTCTCCTCTTTGTAAAGCGTAAATATCTCTAACTAGATCATCGCCTCGGGCAAATCAAAGTTAGTCTCGCCTTTATTATCAACCGGGATTTCCGTTATAGGATGGTAATAATCATCTAAAGAAAGAATTGTAATATCGTCGCCGAAGTGATCTCTAATTCCATTTAGAATTGTAGATTTTCCTGATCCACTCCCTCCAGTTAATGCGACGATTTTCATGCCTTAAATAAAGTTAGGAGAGTAAAATGTCTGCGAAAGATCTATCGTTAGCGAGGCGGGGTGATTTGTGTTGGCCTCCCAACTTGCCTTTAGATTTCATCGCTTTAATAAAACTCCCAGATTTTAACGGCGTCACCTTTGCAGGTGCAAGGATTCCGTCCTTCTGCAAATCGTTGTAGTAAGTGTTGCGATCGCACAAAGCCTGGTTAAGATCAACAGCAAACTTTTTGATAGCCTTAGGTTTAGACTCAAACTCAATTAACCACTCGTGATATGGTTTTCCTTTCTT
>ENA-OSET01005575-OSET01005575.1-sediment-metagenome-genome-assembly--contig:-NODE-5575-length-10567-cov-3.242707_pt1 | contig 10567 bp, 10 predicted proteins | sample MGYA00237882_ERZ534229 | MGnify/ENA primary metagenome ERZ534229 (study PRJEB26408, sample SAMN06266212) | sediment metagenome | isolation source: Hudson Canyon methane seep mesocosm | place...
TACTCTAATTTTGGAATGGGTATAGAAACTTTAAAATTAGTTTTAAAAAAGTGAATAGATTTTAACCTTGGGTTCAGCGGTAAATCAGGTACTAAGTTAATGTCATTTTCTAGAGTAGTGAGCTCATATGACAGTGTAGATATTATATTCATTTTTATTCTCCTTTTTTCTACCATAAAAGTTTAACGAGTGATTGCCTAAGGTGCTTGAACCTAACGGCTAACCTATGCAGGATTAATACATAATTGGGAGGTACATCACAAATATTGTTGAACCTTTTACTAAATATCTGCTTGTAAGGGGTTAATCCCCAAATGGGGGATACTAAGAGACTTCAACTCCTTCTTATAATTGAGCCTCAGCAAGTGGTACATGTTGACTCACTATATAAATATAAAAAGGAATAAGCATGCGTAAAATTTTCATTTCGATCATTATCACATCACTGACATTAGCGGCTAGTTCAGCAAATGCATGGTGGGGTTATACCAAAACAAAATACCCAATTGTCTTAGTGCATGGCGTCACCGGGTTTAATACTTTAGGCGGTTTAATAAATTACTTTCATACCGTCCCTTATAATCTGGAACGTGATGGCGCGAAGGTATACCAGCCAAGCGTTTCTTTTGTTAATACTAGTGAAGAAAGGGGACAGCAGTTAGCCTCTTACTTGAATGGTATTCCAGAATCAAAAGTAAATATAATGGCGCATAGCCAAGGTGCACCTACTTCACGTGTTGCAGCGTCTATCGTGCCACATAAAATTGCCTCTATTACATCAATTGATGGCGTCAACTATGGCTCAAAAGTCGCTGACGTATTAAGGGGGGTCATCCCTCCTGGTACCTATGTTGAAGGTGGAGCAAACGCTATTGCCAATGCATTAGGCGGTATAGTCAATTCGTTATCTAGCTCAAATAACCCTCAGTATGGTATTGGTGCGCTAGAAACACTTACCACTCAGGGAACTATTAATTTAAATAACGCCTTAGGCTGGAAAGGTGTTAACCCAAATTACTGTAATGGCACTTCTGAAAACATCAATATTAGTGGTCACAATATCAAGATGTTTTCTTGGACCGGTGATACAGCATGGACCAATGCATTTGATCCAATCGATATTTTTCTTAGCATTACCTCTGCAGCATTTTCTTGGGGAGAGAAGAATGATGGCTTAGTTTCTACGTGCTCTACTAAAATGGGCAATGTTATTAGCACTGGATATTCAATGAACCATGTTGATGCTATTAACCATTTATTTGGCGTTCGATCTGTCTGGACAAACCCTGTATCCCTTTATAGAAGTCAAGCGAACCGTCTAAAAGGTCGTGGACTTTAACTAACATTAGAAAGGCCGTTTTGCAGAGCACTTTAACAAAGATACTTGAAGTGTTCTGCACGTTTTAGTATTAACTGAAGGTAAGTTCGTAATGAAAAAAATTAGAATAATTAGCTTGATGACTTTCTGTTTAGCTTTGCTGGCTATTATTTTGATCAGTTTAAATTCAGGGTCGATAAATGTGATCGATTCAAAAAAGCAGCGTCAGTTTTTTAAGCAAGGTCAGAGCTCTGTTGAGGTTACCTCCAAGCAGCCTCTATTAGTTGGGTCTCAGGGGGTTTTAGAGCACGCAGTGCTACCTGATATTATTTCACAAACGCCAAACTATTTACCAAATGGCGCATTTACGAAGTCGATTAAAGGGACTGAAATTGATGGGCGACTAAAATCAGATGAAAATGGTGACTTAATCATCGACCTAGACGTCCGTGACCTGTTTGACTATTTCCTAAATACGGTTGCTGATGTTGAGCCTGAAGTAGCAATAGGTGAGTTACAAAAATTCGCAGTAGCGTATTTACCTGACTCAGCCGTAAAGCAGACAATGTTACTTTTAGATGATTATCTTAACTATAAAGAAACAGCTATCGAGCTGATGAATCAGCCTTTATTACCGCAGAAGTTACAAGACAGTGATTATAAAATTAACCAATTACAGTACAGTTTTGAGCAGCTAAAACAAGTTAGACGACAAACAATGAGTGAAGAAGCTGTCGTCGCATTTTTCTCCTTAGAAGAAGCGTATGGGAGCTATACATTAGAAACGATCAAAATACAGAATAACACTGAAATATCAGATATTGAAAAAGCAGCGCAATTGGAATTACAGCGCTCATTTCTGCCGGATATGATTCGCAAGACAGAAACCCAAATATCGATGGATGCAAAGAACCTAGAAGAGATTAATACGATATTGATTTCTGAGTTGTCTGATGAGCAAGTCTTCATCAGCCTAAAAGAGAAGGGGTTGCCACAAGATGCCATAGCCGACGCTATGAGGTATCGAACAGAGCAACGAAGTTTTGATTTAAGCTACCAGAAGTATAAGGTTGAACGTGATTTATTATTTGATGCCGGTTTGTCCGATATGGATAAAAATTCTCAAGTTGAACTATTGCGTAAGCGCTACTTTTTGGATGAGAGAACACTGACACAAGCAAAAGTAAAAGACTTACAGACTTAAGACGATCAAGTTTGTAAGGTATACTCTGACAATAATAAAAATGTAATAGTGTCAGCATAGCGATGATAATTACCAAGAAGAATATCACATCAGAAGATAATATCACTGAACGTGAAATAGAAAAGACACTCACTAATCGACGGTTTATATTAAAGTTTGATAAGCAACTCGAACAGCAATATAGAGAGGCCAGACATGCCCGGTTAGTAAAACGCATCCCGCTTATTACCTTCGCAAGCTTCCTTATTTACTGTACTTTTTTCGCACTTGATCTTCTTTTTCTTCCACAGCATGTTTATCTAGTAACCATTGCCATTAGACTATTTGTCGTCTGCCCTTTGATCGCATTTGTACTCCTAGGGGTATATAAAGAATGGCCAGAAAAACATTTCAATATCTTTTATGTCGTTTCCTATCTAGTTGGCGGTATTAGCGTCGTAGCAATTTTATTTACAGCCCGAAGTTTTGATGTATACCTTCCATTTGATGGCTTACTACTGCACTTAGTATTTGGTTATTTCTTGATGGCGATGCCTTTTTATAGCGTGGTGTTTGCATCAAGTTCCATTTCAATTAGTTATTTTGTCAGTGAAATTTACTTGGAAGCCAGTATTGAGCAATTAGGCTACGATGCAATTTTTATGCTTACGGTTAATATTATGGGGGCCGTTGGTAGCTACTTACAAGAAAATTCAAGACGAAAACTTTTTATCAAAGATAAATTAATAGAACTCAATGCTGAAAAAGATGCGCGTGAAATAATTGCTAAAACAAAGTTGGTCGCCACAGCGAGTCATGATTTAAGGCAGCCCTTGAATGCGATGAACTTATTAGCAGAGACCTTGGAAGATAAGCTTGATCCTGGGGATGCGCTAGATATCACCCATAAACTTCAACGTTCAATTCAGCACCTTAATCAACTACTCGGTTCTCTCGTTAATATATCTCAACTAAATGTAGGTATTATCTCACCTCGATTAAGTACGACCAATATACACAATTTGGTTAATTCTATTTATGAAGAACAGGAACAACGATCCCAACAACTTGGCATAAAGCTAGTGTTTGATGGAGAAAGGCCCGTCTGTGTTAAAAGTGACCCCTTATTATTAAGCCGAGTAATAAGAAACCTATTACAAAATGCGTTTGATCATGCCGACGCGGAAAATATATCGATCAAATGGCGAGTGAATGAACGCATAGTAAGGATAGAAGTAACTGATGATGGCGTAGGTATTCCCAAACACGAACGGCGTGCAATTTTTAAAGAATTCCATCAAATTGGCGAATCAGCAAAACTTGGAATGGGCCTGGGACTACCCATCGTAGAACAGCTTTGTGAACTCATGGATATTAATCTAGGTATTCAGCACGATATAAAGAAGGGAAGTTGTTTTTTCTTGGAAATGTCTCAAGCAAAAGACATTAAGACGCAGAAATTTGAAAATTCAAGCAAAGGAAGCCCTGGTGATCAATCGAGGTTATTTTTAGTAGAAGATGATGACAATATTTTAGAGCCCATGACAGATTTGTTAATGACGTGGGGTTATCGAGTGTATGCTTTTGATAAACCTTCAGAAGCGCTAAATCAAATTGAGAGTATTAAACCTGACATAATCATAAGTGATTATCGCTTTCCTGAATCGTTAAATGGTTTGAGTTTTATTGCCGAAGCTCACTCTATTTTGGGTAATACAGTCCCGGCTATTCTTATAACTGCTGATACAACACTCGATTTTGAATCAGAGAAAAGCCAAGTTTTAGATGAAAAACAGCAGGGTAAAACGCATGTTCAATTTAAACCTGTCTTACCTGCAAAACTTAAACTGCTTATACAGCATTGTCTTGAAAGTAATATTTAAAGCAATTCTCATTAGGTTTATCTCGTCATTATAGCAAACCAAGTGCAATGGCTTTACGAGTACATTCTGTTCTGTTATGGACATCAAATAGGGTGAATAGTGATTTTAGGTGACTTTTTACGGTATGGTCAGATAAGTTAAGTTGTTGGCAAATTCTCTTGTTTGGTAAACCTTCCGCTAATAATAAAAGTACTTCTTTTTGTCGGGGTGTTAATGATAAATTTTCTTGAGGCGTGTAAAACCTGGGCAGATATGTTTTACCCACTAATATACTTTTAATTGCTTTGAGGATCTCTTCACTACCGCTGGATTTACTTATGAAACCGGAAGCGCCACATGCCAGTGAAATATCTATATCGTTGATATTTTCAGAAGCAGACAGAATAGAAACCGGGATCAAAATATGTTGATTTTTAATAAACGATATTAGTGAAAGACCACCTTGATCAGGCAAACCTAAATCTAAGAGAATTAAATCATAATCTGAATTAGCTAATAATTTTTGTTTTGCATTTACTACATTATTGACGCAATCAATGTCTACAACAGGTGCTAGTTGATTCAGTATAAATGATAGTCCTTCGAAGAAGATGGGGTGATCTTCGACAACAAGAAGTTTCAAATTATTGCTGGACGTATACGATGTCAGTGCATGCATATATAGGTTTCTTTATTATATTTTATATTTATTTTTCATTGTTAGGATTGTTAAGTTAAAAACTAACAGAAAGCTAAATTAGCATAAATATAATAAAATTTTAATGTGAAATGTCTTAAAAAGAATATTTCTTCAGATTTTATAATTTTATAGAAAAGCTCCTTTATACCAATTATGTGACGTGTTCTATTTAGAGTTCAAGAGTGACATTGCAACCACTTAATCCACAATATCCATTTGGGTTTTTATCAAGATACTGTTGGTGGTATTCCTCTGCAAAATAAAGCTGGGCTAGCGGTTTAATCTCTGTCGTAATATTGCCTATACCTTTTTTATCTAAATTAACCTGAAATGTTTGAGCACTTGATATGGCTTGTGATAACTGTTGTTCATTAGTGGTAAATATACTCGATCGATATTGAGTTCCAATATCATTACCTTGGCGCATTCCTTGAGTTGGGTTATGTGACTCCCAAAAAACTTTGAGAAGTTTGAGGTAGGATATCTCGTCAGGGTCATAATTGACTAAGACTACTTCGGTATGCCCCGTGGAACCAGAACAAACTTCTTCATACGTTGGGTTTGGTGTATATCCTCCGGCATAGGCTACGGCGGTAGAATATACACCGTCGAGGCCCCAAAATTTACGTTCTGCCCCCCAAAAACAGCCTAAAGCAAATACACATTGTTCAATTCTGCTAGGCAGGGGGGAGCGCATTTCATGACCGTGAACTGAATGAATGCCAGATATTGTAATTGGGTTATTTCTGCCCGTTAACGCATTGGCTGCAGTTACCATAGTTGATTTTTTGGTATTAAAGAACACCTGAATGAGCCTCCTTTTTTAATTTCTCTGGATTAAGGTAACGAGTTATTTGTTGTTCAAGATGTTTGATGAACCCAGGTTCAAAACCTTGATGAGATAAAACTATCGTACCATGCTGGTCAATCAAAAATGAACTAGGCAAACCTATTAGTTGATAGGCTTGTTGGGTCTTACCATTATTAGATCTTAATATCGGAAAGCTTAAAGATTTATCCTTTAAAAAATCATTTGCTTCTTTGGCAGTCACATCAACATTGATCGCTAATACTTCAAAAGAAAGCTCGCCATATTTAGCTTGTATTCTGTTTCTTAACTTACTGTATTCGGGTAATGATTGTTGGCAGGGGCCGCACCAAGATGCCCAAAAGTCAATTAATATAACTTGTCCTTTGTGGGCTCTTAGGCTGTCTAGTAGCTCGCTATTAAGGATAGGAAGCTCAAAATCAGGTGCTTGATCGGCTGTTGAATGATTTCCATAGCTTAGAAGTAGAGCAAGAATTAAAATGATATTCATCGTAGATAGCTTATCAAAGGTTGATAAAATAGGAGTAGTTAATTAACTTACCTCCTAAGACAATTGGCTACAATAAAAGTTCCGAGCCCATCGCGAGTTTTTGTTTAACAATATGTATGATATGGTTGGGTTCTGTATATGCAATTACTTGCATAATATGTACGAAATTATCATATATAAAGATAGACCCCATACGAATATTGAGAACTTAAAAGAATAATAAAACTTACAAAGAATCTTAAATATTTAAACTATAGCATGCTCTGTTCAGACCTAGAAAAGCTGATACACAAATAATTTGTCAGTAGTTGGTACAGAGTTATGATGAAAATAGTTGATTCTTAATGAACTCAATTTACAACAAGTTATTTAATATGCTAACAACGTTATTTACAGGCTTTAGTCTTGGTTGCCTATCCTTGGTTTTAATTATTGTATTTAGGGATTTTAGAACGTTCCGGGTTGCCCAAGTATTTATGGCTCTTTTGATTTCTGCTTCGGCTTATATTCTAAGTGGTGTCGTCGCACCTCAGTACCGCTGGTTAACAGGCGATATTATGACGATGTTACCAGCTCTATTCTGGTTACTTTGCCAGTTAGCTTTTGCTCGCAGGCCACATTTTAAATCAATATGGTCTCTCCTTTGTATTTATAGTTTTGTGGCGCCAGCACTCACTCGTTCTTTTGGTTCAACAGATGAAGCTAGTGGTGGCTTACACTTATGGTTTTGGCAAATTCCTAGAATGATAGAGTACATGTTACTAGTTAATGGTATTTGGGTAGTACTCGCTAATTGGAAAGGTGACTTGATCACTGGTAGACGGAAGCTTCGCGCGGCACTTTTGTTTACGTTAGGTACGACAGGGTTAATTGTCACAATTGGGCTAAATACAGGAAACGGGGATTCTGTATTATTACCGATTGTCGTTACTTTATGCTCCTTAGCTATCGCGACTATATTATTACAAGGTCGTGAAGAGATATTTGGGCTTGGCAGTGTTAAAAAGGAGCCAGACCAATTGCGTGTAGACATATTGGAAAAATCAACTGAGACTTTGTTATTGGATAACTCTGCCACACGGTTAGTGGAGCTAATGAAAGGTGGGTTTTACCGAACAGAGAAATTGACCTTAAAAACCTTATCCAACCAGATGGATCTGCCAGAATATAAGATGCGTGAGTTGATTAATAAAACATTCAAATATCGAAATTTTAATGACTATATTAATCAGCTGAGAATTGAAGAGGCAAGCAGTCGGCTTGTAACAGAGTTAGGGACCCCCATTCAAAATATTTCTCTTGATGTGGGTTATAGAACTTTAAGTTCTTTTAATCGTGCATTCAAAGAAATCACCAAACAAACACCTACCAATTATCGTCTTTCTCAAAAAACAAAGTCTATATAAATTCAGGTCAATTATGTAAATACCACTAGGGCTGGTATACAGACTAAGGATGCGCACTTATTTGTCGATAGATTGAGAGTCTACCTGAGGCGAGTTGACCGGCTTTCTTCTTAATTTACGAAAGCCATAGAAAACAAAGCATAAGCTAAGCCATCCTACCCAATTTCCATATTGGGTATAAAATGTAGTTCCACTTCGTGGATAAACAGTTGCACGTAAGTTCTCACGCGTATGCAATCCAGTTTGAGTAATAATGTTCCCCGCAGGATCAATCACCGCGCTTATGCCACTATTCGTTGAGCGAACCATCCATAGTCGGTGCTCAATTGCTCTTAATCTAGCTAATGAGAGGTGTATCCACGGTTCTTGAGTGAACCCGAACCAAGCATCGTTGGCAACCGTAATGATTAAATTTGGCTTGGTTATTTTTACCAGCTCCCTTATTTCCTCAGCAAATATTATTTCATAACAAATAGGGGTGATCAGTGAAACCTCCCCTAAATTAAGTGAATTTTGCATACCCTCTGAATGAAAGTTTTGTCTTTGAGGGAATAGTGTATCTAATTGATCTTCGAAGTTGCTCAGTAGATTTGAAAACGGGATATATTCTGCAAATGGAATAAGTATTGTTTTGTCATAGACTTGGTCAATTTCGCCATTTTTATCTGCTAGGAAAACAGAATTGGCACTGACTTTTTTTCCATTTCTTTGCCAAATGGAGGTTCCGCCAAACAAAAGAGCGACATCAATGTCCTGTCTGATAAATTGTGCATCGATAGGTAAAGGTCGTCTAAGACCTCGTACGTAAGCTGTTTCAGGCCAAATCAATAAATCGACATCTCCATTGCTTAATAATTCTTTACTTTGCTTAAGGTGTGATTGATGGCTTTTAGCGGCAAGTTCATGTTTGTCTAGCATCACTAGATTGCTTTGAATTGCACCAATTTTTATCGTGTTAACAGGTGTGGTGCCTTGTTCTTCTATAAGTTTTGCTATTTGATGCTCGCCGTAGAAATATACAGTCAGTATCAAAATGATAGAGAGTAGGGTGCTTACTAACGGAAATGCTAGTTTATGAAGCCGCGACTTTAAGATTGCATAAATCGCGGCATTAATCGAAACAACAAATGCTGAAAGAATTAGTGGGCCACCTAAATCTGCAGTTTGTGCTAATACAGGTTCTGAGATCAGTGACGCTCCGGCATAAGAGGGGAATAAACTTGGTTGTAGCCACTCAACTAAAATAAAGGGCGTTGTGGTAGCAAGGATTTGAGAGGTTTTCGCTTTTCTTAATGCCGAATATAATAAAGCATAAAAGCTGAAGCCTAATGAAAACCATATACCTAAAAGGCACCAAAGAAAGACGCCTATAATAATGCCACTACCTAAGAATGTGTCAGTGAGGGTCAATAACCAAGGAAACCCTAATGAAAATGCAGATAAACCAAAAACAAATCCTAAAAAGGCAGCATTTCTTAACGGATGTTTACTGAGGCTTAGCGCATCGATTGCTAACCACAGGGGAATAAACTGTATAAAGGCTAAAGGCCAGTAGCCAAAACCAACATTGGAAAGGGAATATAAGCAGCCACTGATTGCTGCAGTGGCCATAGCGCCGAGTGGTAAAAATTGAACATTCATTATATTTATTATGTGATCTTTATACTATTTAGATAACGGCAACCATAAAGTACCTAACTCGCTAAGGTAAGAGTATTGTAAATACCCCACCTCCGAATTTACCGCCATTAGATAACTTAATAGAACCTTGTCGTTCACCTTGTTTATGTAGCTTTGTTACCATCGAAGCAAAATAAATACCAAGACTAGTACTGCCAGTTTGAAAATTTATACTATTTATTATGTCTCCAGGCGTTGCTTCAAGTAACGCGCTTGGGTAACCATCACCATCATCATGGATTTCTATTTTTAAATAACTGCCTTCTTGCTCTGCTGAAATCTCAATTTTCTTTTTTGTATAACGAGACGCATTGTTGAGCGCATTGTTCAAAACACCGATAATTATTTCTCTGTCAAAATACCACGCAAGGTTTGGATCACATGAAATGGTTAATTTTATTTCTTTATCTCTAAACATCGACTCATAGTGTGCCACTTGTTCTTCAAGGATATCGTTAGGAAAGTATTCATCGACATAAAGAGACAGTAATTTGTTTTGAAGCCGGTATAAACCAAGAAGTTGTACTAAGTAGCTATTTACTCTTTCAGCCTCATACTTAACAGTTGTGGTGTTGTGTGTCTGTTTCCAGTCATCTGGTAACTCGTCACACATATGTTCAACGCTTTGAAGCAGCATACTCAGTGAGTTTTTCATATCATGAACTGCCGAGGCAATTATCATTGAAAAGTCTGGTTTTAGTTCATCTGTCATATTAGGCTCCATTCGAATTTATGCTTTCTTGTCGGAAAGTTTATTTATGACGCTTTTAAGGTGGTTCATTCTTTTAAACTGATTATGTTGCTTTGGGATATGTCGAATTCTATCCAGAGATTCTTTTGCTAATTTCAGGAGTAATGGGTCCTGAGTTTTCTTAAAAGACTTGGTGATAACCTGAACAATATTTAAATTTAAGGCTGCATGTTTAGGCGTATGCCTAAGAGCTGCTTCAAATGCCTCTATAGCCTCGTTGAGATTGCCTTGCTCAAACGCAGTAATGCCAGATTTGTTAAATTCTTGCGCTTTCTTTCTTTCTTTTAAACTTTCTGGTTCATCTAACAGTTCTTGAACTCTAGATAGGATATCTGCTTCATTTTCATA
>ENA-OSET01005577-OSET01005577.1-sediment-metagenome-genome-assembly--contig:-NODE-5577-length-10562-cov-22.845970_pt1 | contig 10562 bp, 10 predicted proteins | sample MGYA00237882_ERZ534229 | MGnify/ENA primary metagenome ERZ534229 (study PRJEB26408, sample SAMN06266212) | sediment metagenome | isolation source: Hudson Canyon methane seep mesocosm | place...
TTTTTGCGAATGCATCAATGTTTCATGTTCCCAGCCAAGAATTAGGAAGAATACTGAATGGGCTACACCGAGCACTACGACCAGATGGTATCTTATTTACATCTAACCCGAGAGGAAATGACGAAGGGTGGCAAGGGCAGCGCTATGGCCATTATATGGAGTTTGAACCCAGTAAAGTTTATCTAGAACAAGCTGGTTTTAAAGTCATTCATCATTACTATCGCCCCGAAGATAAACCAAGAGAGCAACAACCTTGGTTAGCTATTGTTGCGAAAAGGATAGAAAGAAATGAAAATAAGTCTCAATAATAACGCTTATATAATATGCTGTATTGTCCTGATATAGAAGGCTATATCTTGCCTTTGGGACTTGGAATTCCTATTATTGAACTCTTTAGTTTTATCCATCTTAATGTTAAGCACAGTAGTCTGATGAATGAGGGCAACATAAGAACTAGCTGCTAACTAGATTCTTACTTAAAAAATCAGATAGAGCCAAAAAAAGTTCGCACAGTTTTGTATAGAAACGCATGACAAACTACTTATTAGAAATAACTTTTTAAATATAAGCTTATGACCAATACTGCACCGTTGAAAGACGAACTGAGCTGTTTATTCCGAGAATTTATTCAAAGCGAATATGTTATTGACGATGACGAAACACTTAAACCATATGAGTGTGATGGCCTTTCAATGTATACCCAACTGCCAATGCTCGTAGTGTTGCCTGAAACAGTAGAGCAGGTGCAAAAGGTTCTGAAAATATGCCATGAAAAACAGGTGCCTGTTGTGGCCCGCGGTGCCGGTACTGGCTTAGCTGCAGGCGCGATGCCTCATGCTGAGGGTGTGGTTTTATCGTTGGCAAAATTCAATAACATACTTAGTATTGACCCAATCAATCGGTCGGCTCGATTGCAACCCGGTGTCCGCAATCTTGCCATCAGTGAAGCGGCGAAAATGTACGGTTTGTATTATGGCCCCGACCCTTCTTCCCAAATAGCCTGTACGATCGGCGGTAACGTGGCTGAAAACTCTGGCGGTGTACACTGCTTAAAATACGGCCTTACCGTTCATAATTTATTGAGTGTCGACTTACTCACCGTAGAAGGTGAACGAATCACCATTGGCAGCGATGGATTAGACAGTTGTGGCATGGATTTACTAGCGCTCATTACCGGTTCAGAAGGCTTGCTCGGTATTGTTATTGAAGTTCAGGTGAAATTATTACCCATTCCCGAAACGGCTCGAGTAGTAATGGCTGGGTTCGGTAACGTGCAACAATGCGGCGAAGCCGTCAGTGGAATTATTGCCAAAGGTATCATCCCCGGTGGTTTGGAAATGATGGACAGCTATGCCATTAGTGCTTCTGAAGACTACGCCAAAGCGGGCTACCCAATAGACGCCGCTGCGCTTTTACTGTGTGAAGTAGATGGCACCAAAGAAGAAGTTCAGGCGCACATTGAAGAGGTACAGGCGTTATTTAAATCTTTCGGCGCAACGTCTATACGGACCTCGCAATCAGAAGAAGAGCGAGCATTATTATGGTTTGGCCGAAAAGCCGCATTCCCCGCAGTAGGTCGAATTTCCCCCGACTATTACTGTATGGACGGCACCATTCCCAGGAGCCAATTAGCCTATGTTTTAACTGAAATGCAAAAAATGTCTGAGCGTTACGGTCTAAAAATCGCTAATGTTTTTCATGCAGGTGATGGAAACTTACATCCGCTCATTTTATTCGATGCAAATGTACCTGGGGAGTTTGAAAAAGCAGAAGCCTTTGGTGGTGAAATTTTAGAATTATGCGTGGCTGTTGGTGGTTGTATTACGGGTGAACACGGAGTGGGCATCGAAAAAATAAGACAGATGATTGTCCAATTCTCCGATGAAGAACTGGCTCAATTCCATGCTATAAAAGATGCCTTTGATCCGCAGGGTACTCTTAACCCAGGTAAAGGTGTACCCACATTAAAACGTTGCCAAGAATATCGCGTATTACAAAGTGCAAAAGAAAGGTCTTTGGGTTCTATAAACGAGTCGGGAGCACACAATCATGTCTGATATCAGTTTAGAACTTCAAGCTCAGGTCACAAACGCCATCAAAAACAATCAGCCGTTAACCATAAAGGGTGGCGGCAGTAAATCGTTTATGGGTCGAGAGACTGACAAAAGCCTACAAATACTCGATGTCTCAGGCCACAGTGGGATTGTAAATTATGAGCCGGTAGAACTTATTTTAACCGCCCGCGCCGGAACACCATTAATTGAAATAGAAAACGCTTTGGCCGAAAACAACCAAATGTTGGCTTTCGAACCGCCACACTTTTCAAACTCGGCAACACTCGGAGGAACGCTGGCTTGCAATCAATCTGGTCCGGGGAGGCCTTGGTATGGCTCCATCCGCGACCACGTGTTAGGCATTCGCTTAATTAACGGAACGGGCAAGCACTTACGTTTTGGCGGCCAAGTCATGAAGAATGTCGCGGGGTACGATGTCTCTCGCTTGCAAGCCGGAGCCATGGGTACACTTGGAGTCATTACCGAAGTGAGTTTGAAAATATTACCCAAGCCTAAGGCACAAGTGACACTCACTTGGGAATTAAGCGCTGCAGATGCTTTGCAAAAAATGAATAGACTCGCCGGAACCTCAAAACCATTGACAGCAGCCTGTTGGGTTAATGGGCGTTTGTATGTGCGTTTATCCGGTGCTCAAAGTGCAGTAGACGCGACCGCCACACAATGGAAGGGCAATGAATTGGAACAGATAGGTAGTTTTTGGATGCAGCTACGTGAACACTCACTAGCCTGCTTTGATCCCTCGCTTCCTCTTTGGCGCTTTTCAATAAACTCCGCGGCGAAACTTAACCATATCGATGACCATTCCATCATCGACTGGGGCGGATCTCAACGCTGGTTCAGTGGCCATGCCGAAAAAAAAGAAATGCAGCAACTGGCTATAAAAGCAGGCGGCCAAGTGAGTTTATTTTCAGGTGGTGATCGAGAAGATGTAATGCATGAGCCACAGTCCGCACTCAAAGCATTACAAAAAAATATAAAAAAATCATTTGACCCCGCCGGCATATTTAACCCTGGCCGTGTTTATAAATGGATGTGAAGCTTAGGGAGATGGAAACAAATAATCATCCAATCTTGCTAGTCTTTTTGTCCGTCTTCAGCCGTGTAGCAAAGTTGCGTAGCCTGCTATGCGCCTCTTGCTACACGACTGAAGACGAACAAAAATCCTGCCCAATAATGGATGATTATTAATTTCCAGCTCCCTTAATTGTATGAAAACGAATTTAATTCCTGTCTATAAACAATCACCGCAAGGCCAAGATGCCGAAGCGATATTGCGAAAATGTGTACATTGCGGTTTTTGTACGGCGACTTGTCCAACTTATCAAGCGTTAAACGACGAACGTGATGGCCCACGTGGTCGAATATATTTAATCAAAGAAATGCTCGAAGGTAATGAGCTAACTGATAAAACCCGTACCCATTTAGACCGTTGTTTAACTTGTAGAGCTTGCGAAACAACCTGTCCCTCTGGCGTAGAATATGGTCGTTTAATTGATTTTGCGAGAGGCGAAGTCGAGAAAAAGTTATCGCGACCTTTGTTAGAAAGAACATTGCGATGGTGCTTAAGAGCGATATTGCCACGGAGGAAATTGTTTGGTTTTTTACTCAAGCTTGGGCGAATATTTCAACCTGTTTTACCGAAAGTATTAAGCTCTAAAATACCCCCGCGTAAAACAGCAAACAACCCTTGGCCAGTTTCTGCACACCCCAGAGTCATGCTCGCTCTGGCTGGATGTGCACAACCTACTAGCACACCAAACACTAATGTTTCTGCTGCACGTGTGCTTGATAAATTAGGCATTACATTAGTTGAAGAAAGTAAGGCAGGTTGTTGTGGCGCCGTAAATTATCACCTCGGCGCACATGACGAAGGTCTAGATTATATGCGCCAAAATATAGATGCATGGTGGCCAGCTGTTGAAGCAGGTGTTGAAGCTATCGTGATGACAGCGTCGGGCTGTGGAGCAATGGTTCAAGACTACGGCCATGCACTAAAACATGATGAGCATTACGCTAAAAAGGCAAAAAGAGTCAGCGAACTGACGAAAGATCTAACTGAAGTTTTGCTCGCCGAAGACCTCAATTTATTAGCGTTGGAAGAAAATAACAAGACTGGAAAAGTATCTGTGCATTGCCCATGTACTTTGCAACATGCAATGAAACAAAACGGTGCGATAGAAACCATATTAATACGTGCTGGAATTACTCTCGCCGAAACGACTGACAAACACCTTTGCTGTGGTTCAGCCGGTACCTATTCGATTTTGCAACCCAAGATCAGCCAAAAATTATTAAGCAACAAACTCAAAGCACTGACAGGTGATAACCCTGCGATAATTGTTACTGCAAACGTTGGCTGCCAAATGTACCTGGAAACAAAAGCCAATATACCGGTTCAACATTGGATTGAATTACTCGACCAAAATTGAACGAAAAACAACCAGTTTAAACATTACAACGATATTCGCCACTGACTTGATACAGGCTGTGGCGAATATTACCCAAGCTTGTCACTTTTACGACGCCCATCAAAACGTCGAATAAGTTATCAGGTTTTTGTGTAGCTGCTTTTAAAACAGACAACAATGTTTTTTTATGTTCCGCATGCTGTTTATGAAAACTATGCACACCAACTATCTGCTGCTGTTTTTCTACCTCTGCCAAAATAAGTATTCTTCACTATTTATTTTAGCTTATTCGCCTGCTCACTCAGCAATAAATACCCTCGATTTTCTACAGTATCAAAAGTGCGCATTGCACTAATGATTAACTCAGATTTCACCCAAACCCAATCCGCTTTATTCGGCGTAACATCCATAACTAAAAATGAATCCGAGGCCTTATGGTACGCACCTAAAGGTGAAAGGTGGCCGCCACCAAGTTGATTTAAAACTGTGCGCTTGTAATTGATAATTACATAATCATCTGAAGTTGTTAAATTTTCTATTAACTCTGCTTTAATCACTTGGTCGCTCATGCCTTGCTGAACAACGACAACTTTAGTGCTTAGTCCATGCGCAGTGAATAACTCTCCAAGTTGATGTAACTGAAAGCCACGGTCTTTTTTTGTTTTACCATTAATTCCAATAAGCACAGTACCTTTCGCATCTCGCAATACTTCACCTAGAACTAAAGCTCTCGATTTAGGGCTTTTTATAAAAATATTATTTTGCGAATATCGCTGAAAAAGCGGGCTCCATGTTTTACTAGCAGCGATCAATTGCTGATCCGAATCATTTAATAGACTTTTATCTTCTGGCAAACTAAGAGCGCTATTTCGCACGCGCAAGGCGTTAAGCACAATAGTTGCAGATGCTGGCCCGCAAAAAAGTTTATTATTTTGGCTTTCAAAGTGATTAGCTAACTTAAAAAAATCAACTTTATATCGTGATTCTTCCAAACGATTAATCCCTTCATCTGTTCCCCAGTTGACAATAGCCTTGTCAGTGATTTTTTGTGCAGTGCCTGTTGTAGTACAGGCGCTAAGGGTTACAGATATTAGGATATAAATAATAACGTTTGTGTGTTTTTTGAGAATCATAGACATAATAAGGAACTGATAATGAAATGGGATAAGTATACTCAGTAAGGGTCTTTTTTCTGCATCATAACTTTAGCTTTGCTAAATATTAAATTCTAGAGAAGGTTTATCTGATATCAAGGGAGCAGTATTTAAGCCAACTTCTATATGTCTGCATTGATTTAGTTTATCTAAATTGATATATACTTAAATACCCAGTAAAACAAGGCTAATCACTTGAAACAATCGATAAAAATCATATTTACATTTCTTGTTGTCATGTGGGCTGCTTATTTTTGCTCTTTGTTTTTACCGATACAACAATTTGGATTGGTGCCTAGAACAACGGTGGGTTTGCTCGGTATTATTACTGCTCCCTTTCTACATGGCTCTTTGCCTCATATCATCGGTAACTCAATTAGTTTTATTACTTTTGCAGTCGCTTTAGCTTTGTTAGAAGGCGATAAAATGTTTTCTAAAGTGATGTTAATGGTAATAATTGGTGGAGGGCTCATTTGGCTGTTTGGACGTACAGCTAATCATATAGGGGCTTCAGGTTTAATTTTCAGCTTTTGGGGTTATCTGTTATTGTCGGGGTGGTTTTCTAGAAAAATAAAATACATTATCGCCTCAATGATACTCATCTTTTTTTATGGAGGGATGGTCTTTGGCGTGTTACCTGGAAAGGTTGGCGTGTCTTGGGACGGGCATTTATTTGGTTTTATTGCGGGTATATTTGTATCCTGGCTATACCATAAAAATAACAGGGAAGCATAAACGGTTTATTGATTTCTCATTAGTCTCAGCTTATTTTAAATAATACAAACCTTATTAGTCGTGTTATCCCAGCAGAATTTGTTGGAATCCAGTATATATGGATGTCAAGCAGTGTGTAAATGTTTTCAGTTTTTAAGAAAACAGCGACTATATTTACCAAAAAACAATTTTAAACTACTGTTTTATTAAGTATTCGTATGTGGCTAATGGCCAATTAAAGCTGGAGCTGGTAAAAGTTGAATGCTGATTAATACTACTACACCTAAAGAGATCTAGGATCATGTTGTTCCTTACCTTCACAGCCATCGCTTCCACACCAAACTTGGTCACCACAACTAGTCAATAACAAAACTCCCAATACAACCGTAATAATTCGATGGATTCTCATAAAATTTGTCTCCTCGTCATCTAGTGGTTAGGAATTTCAAACCACAAATTCGAGTAATTTGACAATTGGGTGTTAATCAGGGTTCAACTTTTTTCTGTTTTTTAAGAAAATAGCGTTTATATTTACCATAAAATAATTTTAAGGCATTTTTTTATATGCGTTCGTAAGTGGTTAATTCGTGCTGAAACTGATTAATATAGAGTTCGGTTTGAACTGCTTAATTACATCTTTAAAGCCGTGGATGATCGAGTGGCATTAAAGGGACTATGACTATTAAATTGCTACTTGCCAGTTAAAACCGTTATTATTTGGGGTAGACAGCAAAATATGCTTCTTTTTTATAAGAACCCTTTAATCATTTGTAGCAGGTTAATTGTATGAAGATCATTATATTAATTATTACGTCTCTAACACTAATCGGTTGCATGGTTTCTCCTTTAAAAGAGCTAGACCCCAAACCTTCATTAGGGTGGTGTCCACCACTACCTAATTGCGCTTCTACTGAAGCAATATCTTTTATTCATAGTGTTCCGCCATTTAAATTAAAAAAACCATTAGCAGAAGCATGGCCTATCATCAGGAAAACAGTCATTGAAATACCGAGAACAAGTATAGAAAGTGAATTCAATGGATATATTTATGCAAAAAGTTACAGTGCAGTGTTTGGTTTTTTGGATTACTTTGAAGTCTTGGTCAATGAGGAAGATAATACATTAAATGTCCGGTCATCCTCTCTTTTAGGGATAACTGATTTTTTTGTTAATGATCATCGGGTAGAAAAATTCAGAGAACAATTAAAACAACAAGGTGTTATACATTAAAAAATATAAATATTTTTAACTTGGTATCTTTTTATTATTACCTATAAAAACTCCACCTAAAGCAGTAGTGCTATCAGTTACCGTCGCATGTGGCAATTTATAAATCAAAAGCTTGCTGCCTTTTTACACACTTTTTCTGCAAACTCGGCTACAAAACTACAAAAATTTAAATTACCCATGCATTTAACCAGCCTGAGCCAGAGATGTGTCATTATTAAAACTCATTGATTTACAGTTGGTTATATTATGGTCGGGTATAGTGTACTTATCAAAAAAGCAAACCTCTTTACCTTTATTGCCTTTCGCGAATTTACCATCAACACTGAATAGTAATTCTATCTAAATAGGCTAAGTATTTGTCGCAGTTAGCTAAAAGATAGTTATGAACAGAACCTGTGGATAAATCTGTGTATACACTAATAACAGATGCCTCAAGTCCCAGTATTAATAGGTTTTATTTTAAATTGTATAGAAATTATACAATGCATCTTACGGTATTTATTATCAATCACTTACATATGTCAATAGCTATTTTTTACTAGTTACTATCGACCATTTCCCACTTAAATACTGATTGAACTTGTTTAGGGCAAGCTTGTGAATAAAATTATTTTACGTGTAAGCTAAAGCTGACAAATATGCAAGTATGAATTTGTTTATAGCGTATTTTCAAAACAACTACTAATTAACGCTATAACTCTGTTTGTTACGTGCAGTACAATTTTTCATATTCTTCATTTTTTCTACTGTAACCACCTATTGCTGTTTTATGGTGTAAAGAATAGCTAGCTGTTACTTTGTACCGACTCAGGCATTATCAGCCTATTAAACTGAAGCAATGATACGGCATGCACTTTTCGCAACATAATGCTTTCTTGCGCGACACTAATGATTGGGCTCATATTTAATACCAGTTTTGCTTACTGTTATTTCATTGGGTATTTTATAAACAGTAAGATAAAACCATATTTGGTAAATATGGTTGCTGTTTTCTAAATAAAGTGGAAAAATTGCACGCTGATGAACACTCATGGGTAAATAGGAAAGACTATGTCTAAGGCTAATACAGTTGTTGTCCTGGATTTTGAAACAACAGGGCTATCACCTGCTTATGGTGACCGAGCCATTGAAATAGGTGCAGTAAGGATTGAAAATGGAGAAATCAAAGACCGCTTTCAAGAACTCATGAATCCTGGGCAACCTATTGACAGCTTTATTGAAAGCTATACCGGGATAACTAATGACATGCTCAAGGATGCAAGGCCTTGTAAGGAAGTCATGAGCCAGTTTGCTGAATTCATAGGTGACTATAATCTTGTAGCCCATAATGCTTCATTTGATAAACGTTTCTTAGATGCTGAACTTAAAAGAGTCTCCAAACTGTACACAGGTAAATTTGCTTGTTCTATGCTGTTGTCTAGAAGACTCTACCAAGATGCTAGGAATCATAAGCTGGCTACTTTAGTCAAATATACAAAAATTCCCTCAGACGGCAATTTTCATAGAGCCTTATATGACTCTGAAATGACAGCCAAGTTATGGCTGGCAATGTTAGAACATATTAATGGCCAGTATGGTCTTTCATCAATACCGTTTACGTTAACTCAAAAGCTGACCAAAACACCGAAACACAATGTTAGTAAATTATTAACTCGAGAAGCTAATAATTGCTGATAGCTCAAGCTATTTTTCAATATTCTCTCTCATTACTTAAATGCTTCCTGTCGATAGGATAAAATAGCGCGATAGAAATAAATTGGAATTAGCGACTATGATGAAAAAAGCAATTATTTACCTGCATGGATTTAATTCGGCATCCCTAGATTTAGATGGCGAACTGCTAACTAACAAAGAAAAGCTTCTGGTTATGCAAGAGTTCTGTGCGCAAAAAGATATTCTATTTTATACACCCAATGTTGATTACAGAGATTTTGAAGGCATTGTTGAAGACATGCTGTTTCAGTGGAATCAGTATTTGGATCAATCCTATGATGTGATTTTTATGGGTTCATCTATGGGAGGCTTTACCAGTGAATATTTGGCAATGAAGACAGGGTGTAAAGCTATTATGATTAATCCTGCGATAACACCAAGTAAGTTGTTATCTCAATGCATTGGTGTTACAGAAAATTATGAGACTGGCCAGCCCTATCAGTGGGATCAAACTCAATGTGAACCATATAGGAAATATGAGCAGGAGCTAGAAAGTAGTTCACAAGCTATAGACAGGACTATTTTGTTAGATATGGCTGATGAATATATTAACTCTGAAAATACCGTGTCGATATATAAAGAAAAAGCAAATATTGTGACTTATGAAGGCGGATCACATGGCTTTGAACATATTAAACAGGCATTACCAGTGATTGAGCAAGTGATATTTGGCTAATGTCTTACGAAAATAATAATTACATTTAATTAAAACTATGCATGAACTTATAGGCAAAGAACTATACGAAGCGATTGAGTACGCTAGAAATATAGATGAAGAAACAGGGCGCTCAATTATGGAGAACTTCCAGGTTGAACAGCCGGCTTTAGCTCAAACACTTTTCAGTATATTTCCTTCACTGATAGCCCAGAAAAATCAAGATATGGCGAATATGTTTATGGAGTTAAGCTTTGATACGCTTTGTGTATATCAACATGCTTTTGGTGACGTGCCTCCTCAAAGTGAAGAATGGTTAGAGCGCCAAATGTCTCTACTAGATGCGGAGTTTCAAGCATTGATTCCTGACCAGCAGATGGATGACAAAATAAGAGCAAAGCTAAGTAACCGCTTTAGTGAACGGGCATTTAATGAAGTGACTCAAATGAAGTTAATTGAAGTAATGAATGAATCCATTGATGATTATGCTTCAGAAAATACAAGCCGAGTAGCGTCTATAAAATTCACTCAAACTATGATATTCACCGTGATTCGCTTGTTCAGTAATCTTTATGCCCAGACGACTAATCAGTAATATGAAATAGAAAGTAAA
>ENA-OSET01005578-OSET01005578.1-sediment-metagenome-genome-assembly--contig:-NODE-5578-length-10561-cov-3.571633_pt1 | contig 10561 bp, 11 predicted proteins | sample MGYA00237882_ERZ534229 | MGnify/ENA primary metagenome ERZ534229 (study PRJEB26408, sample SAMN06266212) | sediment metagenome | isolation source: Hudson Canyon methane seep mesocosm | place...
CTCAGTAAAGCCTTATAAACACTGGGTTTTTCAACTACATTTTGTATTTATCTAAGCCAATTTCTCCAGACCATCGCCAGGTAGTTAGAATAGATTGATTTTTTGTAATTGATGTATGGAGAATATTTGAGGGATGAAAAATGTATGTACCACTCCCAGCTATTTTGTTCGATGTTTTTTCATTCCACCACTCGGCCTCTCCCTCAAAGATAAAAAATGTTTCTTCAGCCTCATGCTGTCTAGGTCCATAGATAATATTTTTATTCTGAAGCCATAGCCCAACTCTCACATCCTCTTCAAAATACATGCCATCGGGACCAATAAGCTCGCACATCGGCATTTGGTTAGCTAAATTCTCAGGAACCCTGCCTTCTCCTAGATCTGAGCCACCCCAGTGAATAAAAGGCAGTGCTTCATCAAGAAGCTTATTTAAAAAATGTCCATTTGGGTTTATAGCAAATTTAACTTCTTTAGAAAATTGATTTTCGAGAAATTTTGGAGTATCAATATTTCTAGAAGCTTGAATAAGTGCTTTGGCAGCCTGTTTAGCGCCATTTCGATTTTCAGCACTATAAATCTCTGCTAATGATAGAAATAATTTAGATAGAGGGTGCATAGAAAAAGTTTTCCAAATAACAATTATTTTTTACGTTTTCTAAGAATCCTTTCCATGGTTGAGACACTTATTACGCTTCCATCTTTTTTCAAAGATTCCACTAGTTTGCCTTCGCCTTCAGGAGCATAGAGATTAAACAGAACTAGAGCTCCGTTTGCTCCTCCTTGTTCCATATGCACATCACCTGGTTCTTTATGTACAAAATCCCCGGCAACTCTTACTCTCTTACCTAACTCTTTACCGGTTTCAATATCGATATCTGTGACATGAAGCTCACCCTCTAGAACTAAAGAACTAATTTCTGCAGTATGCCTGTGAAAATGACAATAACAATTTGGTTCCCATTTAACTAATATCTCCAAGCGCCCATCTTCTCTCGCATCTAGGATAGTATCAGAGTAATCTATGGGGTAATCAAAGTCGTCCCCCTCAGTGTAGCGCTTCCATTTAAGGGTTTTATCGTTCAATAAGTTCATGAAGGAACTCTACCTTGGCAGGTATATAATTACAAACCCATGTTCTATTGGGTTTCAAATCAGGCTAATATTGAGTGGGAGTAATTGAACTTGATGAAATTTAATTATCTAAAGAAATTAATGGTTACTTCACTACTGGCCTGCGCGTATCTCCCTTTGTCAGGGGACAATCAGGCGTTGCAAATCGCAGAACGTTTTATCACCACTTTTTATTCCTGGGATCGCAGTGCCTTGCAGGAGCAGATGACGGAAAATGACGACCACCAAGCTGTGATCTACTACCAGGGCTGGGCTGAGGGAGGCAACTATGCCATCAAGATACGACGACCTTGCTTACTGGAGAACGACGCCATCTCCTGTTCAATTACAGTCACCGATAACTTTGGCCAGGCAATGGGTTATATCGCAACCGACACTTTCCGGCTATTGATCAGCAATGGTCAGATTTCAGAGGTAACTTTTACCGCAGATGACCCACCGATTTTCGAGGAACTTCAGCAATGGATCATGACAGAACGACCAGAGGTTCTGACAGGACCCTGTTTGGATATGTTTGCAGGTGGCAATACACCTCAGGCCTGCGCCAAGACTGTCTCTGAGTTGGCAGAAGAATTCATGACTACCCGGGAGTCGGAACTATGATTGCGGGCTTAAAACTATCTATTTACTGGGGTCTGCAACCCGTGTTGTTAATCACAGCTGTAGGCATCTGGTACGCAGATCCAACATTTGAACTGACATATCTGTATCTGATCGTCGGTGCTCAACTGGTTCTGGGTATGATAGAACACTATTCGCCAGCCAGACCCGAATGGCTCATACGGACACGTCAGAAGAGCATCAACGTGATCTTGGTCTTTTTCTTGACACTTATTGCACTGACACTAGCCAACTTCTATGTTGAGTGGCTGGCAGCACCGCTGGCAGTTTTCAGGAACATGGTCGGTCTAGATATCTGGCCACACCATTGGCCTATTCTTGCCCAACTCCTGATGGTTTTCTTTGCAAGCGAATTTATCTGGTACTGGATGCATCGCGCCGAGCACCGCTGGACATGGGTCTGGCGATTGTCTGGTCACGGCGTCCACCATTCATTTAAGAAACTTAACGCACTGAACTTCGGCTTGAATCATCCTATCGAGTATTTTTTTATCGTATTACCGTCGATCTTAGTTGAACTCATCTTTGGTGTCGGGGTTGCCGCCGCTGGTGCTTCAGTCCTGACAGTTATTCAAACTTCTATTGTCCATTCGAACATCAATCTGAACTCAAGAGGCATTGGTTGGCTCTTCACCACCAACCGCTACCATATCTGTCATCATTCCGTAGACCTGGATGAAAGTAATACAAACTATGGTTGCAGCGCGATTATTTGGGACAGGATATTTGGTACTTTCCTTGATACCAAGATTTCGGAAGCTGGGACCGGTCCAACGGAACCAAGTCTGTGGAAAAAATTCTTGATGCCAATCAAGCAGCCGGTCGATACTGCTATTGCCCCAGACTCCTGAAACATCTAGCTCACATAAGAATTATTTAAAAAACCCTTTAAAATAAGAAGTTTCACAGGATGTTTTTAACTGAGTGGGAATAATAAATAAAAAAATATAAAGTAAATCTTGTAATCATTTTTACAACTATCGCCATGTCCAGTTGTGGAGGAGATACCATTAGTCCCCCTAGCAATTTAGCAACTGCATTTATCTCAGCAGATCCCGCTAATGTATTTTTAGGCAACTCCACAGTAGTCTCATGGAATAGTACCAACGCATCTTCTTGTTCGGCTTCAGGATATTGGTCTGACGATAAATCAACATCTGGTAGTGAGACTTTTGCTATGACAAATCAAGGAGATCAAGTTTTTACTATTACATGTGGAGATGCATCCTTTAGTGTGACCGTCACAGTAAGCTCAGAAGACTTTGAGGGTTCGTGTATAAATCCACACAGTGCAAAAATTAAAGAATCATATATAGGCGATTATGAACTACCTGTACCAGAGAATCAGTTTGGAGAAAATCATCTAAAAGCATTAGGACTGAAAGATTATGGAGTAGAGTGGATATACAATAATTACAATAACGAAGGTACTAGCTGGATATCCGATTGCACTGAATCTGAATATGTTAAGTTAATGTATCGCACAACTTTACGTCAATTAAAAGAACATGGAGTAGATACTGCATGGGTATATAACTTTGGTTATTGGCAAGATTATCAAGCTGAGACTTGGCAAATCAATCACAATCGCAAACACTTAAGTGATTGGGTTATAGAATACATTGCCGAAACTGCACAAGACTTAGGCATGAATATGCATTATGCATGGCAATTCTTAGCATTAGATGATCAAAATAATTTTCTGTTTCCATTTGATGGTATGGCATATGTTGATATGCCTTTATTAAAAAAGGTAATGGATGCACATGAAGAATATATATTGTGGGAAGCAAGTAGACTACAAGAATTAGGTGTAGCATCTATTTCAGCAGACTGGAGTGCTATGTGGCTGTGTTTCTGTGGACTAGAGAATGAGGCAGATCAAAGTACCCGCGATGAACTTAAAAGTTATTATATGGAAAGAATGGGATCAATTGTTTCTCAAATTAAGGATAGATTCGACGGTGAAGTATATGTAGGCGAAGGCATATTATGGAATGACTCACGTGTATTTGATCAAGTTGATGGCATTATTGGCAGCGTACCAGGTAATCTGATAAGGGAGGATGAAGTGGCAAATGCTACAGTAGACTTAATAGAAAATCGTGTAGCAGAATACATTAACCAATTACACGACACTTGGACATGTAATACACAACAGCCATGCTGGGAATATACAACATATCAACAACCTAAAGTTATATGGAATTTATTTGCTCAAAGTCATGCAACATTTTTAAACAAAGGTTGGATAGAAGACGGTTTTTGTACCGCTGGTGAGTATGAAGGAGTCTACTATGATGAATGTTTACAATACTATGTTCCTACTGACTTTTCAGCGCAAGCAATCTTCATTGAGGGAATATTAAGAGCAATAGATAAGCAATCTTGGTTTGAGACTAAAGGAACCACAGCAAGCACGGCTTATTGGTTATCAGATACAATTATTCCTGAGGACGGCCAGTACTCTAGAACAATAGAAGGCTTTCCAAATATCTCACAATCCGTTAGAGGGAAACCAGCAGAAAAGATCATTAAATACTGGTATACAGGCGAATACGAAGCATATGACCCCGTGTATTCTGACTAAGAATTTGTTTACTTACGTTACTATTGAGTGGGAGTAGTGAAAATAACATATAAATGATTGTTGATTATTCTGAAACTTATATAAAAGAAATACTTAAAGAGGTAAAAACTATTGCAGTAGTTGGAGCTAGTGGAGATCAAGACAGGGATAGTTACAAAGTTATGGAGGCACTCATTCAACATGGTTATCAAATATTCCCAATTAATCCTAATGAGGAAGGTAATCTAATTTTAGGGCAGCTATGCTATGCAGATCTAAGTTCTGTTTCAGGAAAGATAGATATGGTTGACGTTTTCAGAGCCGAAGATGCAGTTATTGGAGTAACCAAAGAAGCAATCAAAATAGGAGCAAAAGTTCTTTGGACTCAATTAGACATTATCAATGAAGAGGCGTCAGAATTAGCAAAAAAAGCTGGTTTAAAAGTTATTATGAATAGATGCCCAAAAATAGAATTAGCAAAACAATATTAGATTACTATTAAGTATAAATAAAATGAATAAAATCAATAAGATAATAAAAATTTTCCCTATTATTTTAGTTTTTCTGACGCCCTTTTCTTTAGTGGGTGCAGAGCAAAGTGTGTTAATACAAAAAAGTGAGAAATTTGTAGAATATTTCAACAAAAGCGATTCTAAGAGCGTGCATGAGATGTTTTCTGTTGAAATGAAGCAAGCTTTAACTTTAACTCAATTGGAAGAAGTCCTATCTCAATTTTCAAGGCAATATGGAGTTATTACGGAAAAGGAGTTTATAAGATACGAGAATAGTTATGGGATTTTCAAAGCAGAATTCTTAAAGAACAAATCTTCAAAAGAGTATTTAACTTTGAAAATATCACTAAATGAAAAGTCAGAGATAAATGGACTCTTTTTTGCACCTTGGGTAGAACACCCCATCTTAGTAAGGAATGAGTCCAAACTAATTCTCCCCTTCGAAGGTGAATGGTGGGTTTTTTGGGGAGGGGACACTAAAGAAGAAAATTATCACGTAGAGAGTAATGCTCAAAAAGGAGCTTTTGATTTTCTTATAAAGGATCAACAAGGGAAAAGTTTTAGGAATGAAGGGAAAACTAATGAAGATTATTATGCATTCGGTAAGAGAATCATTTCACCTTCAGACGGTGAAGTTGTTCTTGTTGTGGATGGTGTAAAAGATAATATTCCTGGCAAACTAAATCCAATCTACTTGCCAGGGAATACCGTGATTATAAAAACAGACAATAACGAGTTCTTATTTTTTGCTCACTTCATAAAAAATTCTATAGCGGTTAGCGAAGGACAAATTGTAAAACAAGGAGATTTACTAGGACTTTGTGGTAATTCAGGTAATTCTTCAGAACCTCATCTTCATTTTCATATCCAAAATGTAGAAGACATGAACGAAGCAACTGGAGCTAAGTCTTTTTTTAAAAAAATATTAGTAGATGGAAAACTAAAGAGAGATTATTCCCCAGTTAGAAATGAAAAGGTAAGAAATGCAAATTAAGTTACATGAATGCTACACTCTAATAAGAAGGTTAAGAAAGGCTGATAATGAGCATCACTAGCAAACAGGCAGAGCCCGAACTAGGCGCAAAATCACTTGCTGTAAGAACCAAACTTATTGACAGAACGGTCAAATGTGAAGAAGTGGCGCGTCGCGGACAAGCCGTTTTAGCACAGGAAGTTGTTCAAACTGTTGATCTCCCTCATCAAATTTACATAGACTCCGCTGAAGGACCTTACCTGACAGATCTGGATGGAAATCGTTATATTGATCTAACGGGAGGCTTCGGTCCTAACGTACTCGGTAACAAGCCAGAACCGGTGGAAGCTGCTATGACCTCACAGATCAAAAAAGGTTGGCACTACGGAATTCCAGGAGCCGGACAAGCACGACTTGCCGAACTGATCAAGGAATGTGCTCCAGCAGTGGACGAAGTCATGTTCTGTAACTCTGGTAGTGAAGCCACTATGTTTGCGTTTCGGGCGGCCCGAGCGGTTACCGGCAAACGAGTGGTTGCCTTATTTGATGGTTCATACCACGGCATTCACGACTACGCGCTGGTAAAAGCTGATTCTAAGAGTGATCGTTCAACACCCTCCAGCACCACTCTTGGAGCAGGTATCCCTGAAGAAGTTTCAAAGGACCTGATGCTGATGCTGCCATATCGCGATACCAATGCATATGAACTGATTAGAAAACATAAAGATGAGCTGGCATTAGTCGTTATTGAACCGGTTCAAAGCTCCAATCCTCGTCTCGATAATCAGCAGTTTTTACAAGGTTTACGGGATGTGTGCACTGAGTGTGAAGTACTGTTAATGTTTGACGAAGTCATCACTGGGTTTCGAATAGAGTATGGTGGCTGCCAGCAGTACTTCAATATCAAGCCAGACCTTGTGACCTACGGCAAAGCCGCTGGTGGTGGACTACCGATTGGCGTTGTTGCCGGAAGTCAACGTGTGATGAATGCATTTTCTGGTGCTGACGACACTCCAGGAATCTTTGCTGGAGGAACATTTAGCGGCAATCCGCTCACAATGGCCGGGGGTATTGGCGCGCTGGAGTATCTAAAGGAGAATCAGGAGGAGGTTTACCCATACTTGCATGAGCAGGGGGACCGAATGGCAGCTGAAATCAACGAATTTTGTCGATCGAACAATATTCCAGCACAGATGATGAACGCAGGCTCTATGATGCACCTGATTTTCGGTGGCGAAACCATTGAGTCATCACGCGATATAGATCATAGCCACTATTCCTTGGAAAAAGAGTTCTATCTTCATCTACTAGGTCACAACGTGATAATACCTGGGATTCACCTTGCTTTCATTTCATTCGCACACAAGCCAGATGTGATTGATCAGGTCATCGATGCCTTCAAGAGAACCTTTGAAGACCTGAGAGATGATGGATTAATTTAGCCATCAGATTAAAGATAATAGCGGAACAAAAGATTCAGAAGAAGGAATGATTGATTTCATGGAAAAACGAAAACCTATCTTTAATCAGTAAATAAAAAAGGTAATTAAAATGACTGAAAAACAAGAATCTGTGAGCCCAGAGTTCATCACGCTTGATGAAGCAGCAGACATGACGAGCGGAACTAGAGTGACTTTCGTCCCTGGGGTGCAGGCCATGTATTCAGAGGCTCTCAAGAACATCTGTTTCGTAAAAAAAGTGTCGTTGATCAGAGTGCTGCACCCGCCCATGGGTGTCGACGAGACAACCGGAAAGAACCGGCAAGCAAAGCTATATGAACTTACGAGCCAGACGAGTTTGCCCACAATGCTCCACGATAAGGAGCGGCCAAGGAACGTCTGGATAGAACAACTCGCTTTAGCCGAACAAATCGGTGCAGCGGACAGCCCAGCTTTGATTCCAGACAACTTTGAGCTACAAGTTGAGATGTTCGGCCTCTGTGCTGTCGTCTTGGCTGAGGACGGCATTATTTGGAATATGAGGATTCTGATAGATAGTCCGTTGGGGCGAAAGTACGGATATAGTAAGGAAGCCAGTTCTGCCGCACCGGGTAAGATCGCTGAGGTCATTACCTTGATCGATAATCGCCTCGAAGCGCAAGAAAAGCGTGGCTCGCGTTATCTCGTGGGCGATGCGCTTACCGCTGCTGACATCTATTGGGCTACTATGAGCATGACCGTGCTTCCGACCCCACCAGAGATCATGCCGCGGACCCAGCAAAATAAAGGCATGTTTATTTTCTTCGATGGGAATTCAAAAATCCCAGTGATTGAAGAGGCACTTACGAAGAGGATCGAGGATCACCAGCAGTTTATTCTGACGACATATTGCGAGACGCCCGCAGTCTTGGGAGGCGATCCATTGTGACAAGGAGTAAAACTAATTTAAAGTAAGAAAAATACCTCTGAAGCCGTTTAATTATAAGGGTTTCAAGTTAGGCTACTATTGAGTGGGGATGAGATGACGCAGTTACATAGTGATGAAATCCGAACTAAAGAAGTTCTAGAGTGGAAAGGCATTCATCTGCTTCACTTTAGTAACTCCTCTTGCTCACAAAAAACTAGGATATTTTTAAATTTGAAGGGCATAGATTGGGTTTCTCATCCAATAAATTTAGCTACAGATGAAAATTACTCAGACTGGTTTTTAGGAATTAATCCAAGAGCTTTGGTTCCTGTGCTTGTGGACGAAGGTGAAGTCCATATTGAAAGTAACGACATACTCCAGTATTTAGAAAAGAAATTCCCTGAACCCTCTCTTATCCCCAACGAATACATAGAGTCAATATCAATATTACTTATTGAAGAAGATGGTCTTCATATTGATATTAGGAACATTAGTTTTCGTTTTCTTTTTGGGAACAAAAAAATAAAAAAGAAAGCCAGCTCAATAAAGAAATTAGAAGATGATTCAGGAACTATACAAGGAAAGAAAGACAACCATAAGGCTAAGGAATTGAGGTTTTATAAAGACTTTAACGAAGAGGGAATCACAGATGAATCAGTTATCCAGTCTGTTTCTAAGTTTAAAAAAATTTATGATGGTTTTGAATCTGACTTAACTAAACAACCATATCTTTTAGGTACGCAAATATCTTTACTTGATATAGCTTGGTTTATTTATACCCATAGGCTTTTTCTTTCTGGTTATCCTTTTAAGAAGTTACATCCAAAAGTTCTACAATGGTATAAACATCTTTTGAATAAAAAGGAATTTAGCAACGAAGTACAGGAACCCGCTGTTTTGAAAGCTTTTAGAAGTGTAACAAGAGTTCAAGATAAGATAGCCGGAACAGTTCTTAGTAAAATTTCTAATTTATAAAGATTTAAAATTACGTAACGGTTGAGTAGTTTCGTTTGCCGAATTAAATAATCACTCAATTATATTGATGTTATTTATGCTATTTATATGAAAAATAATATTATTTCTGCTTTTGGAGCATTTTTATGCATTTCTGTACTTGCATATCTTAATTCTTTCGATGAAAGCAATTTATGGTTAATACCGCCGTTTGGGGCAAGCATGGTTTTAGTTATGGCAGCTCATGAAAGTCCCTTAGCTCATCCAAAAAATGTTTTATTTGGCCATATATTATCTGCTTTATCAGGAGTCTTTGTTTACTCAATATTAGGTTTTTCTTTTCTCAGTGTAGGATTGGCAGTTGGATTAGCAATATTCTTAATGATGACAACCAAGACTGTTCATCCACCTGCTGGGGCTAACCCTATTATTGCTGTTCTTGGTGCAAAAGGGATAGGCTTTATACTAATGCCAGTTGCAGTGGGAGCATCTTTTATAGTTCTATTTGCAATTATTTATAATAAATTATTAAAGAGGAAATATTTTTCTTTTAAGGATTGGAAGCAGCCCTAATAACACCAGTTATTTTTTGGTGGAATAATCAAATTTTATAGATCCTTTTTTAAATCAAATAATTCATAGAAGTTTCCCAGGAAACCCTTATAATCGCGCCTTTTTAGAAACTTCATGACCGTTAAGAACCTTCGAAATATAGCCATTATTGCCCACGTTGATCATGGCAAAACTACTCTTGTTGATAGGTTGCTACAACAATCAGGAACTTTGGATAGAAAGAGCATGACAACGGAAAGAGTCATGGATTCAAATGATCAAGAGAGAGAAAGAGGCATTACCATTCTTGCTAAGAACACATCAATACAATGGAATGGTTACCGTATAAATATCGTTGACACTCCAGGACATGCTGACTTTGGAGGAGAAGTAGAAAGAGTTCTTTCGATGGTTGATTCTGTTTTATTATTGGTTGATGCGGTTGATGGGCCTATGCCACAAACCCGATTTGTTACGCAAAAAGCATTTGATCAAGGTCTTAACCCTATCCTTGTCATAAATAAAGTAGACAGGCCTGGCGCGAGATCAGATTGGGTTCTGGATCAAGTATTTGATCTGTTCGATAGGCTAGGTGGAACTGATGAACAGTTAGACTTTCCTGTTATATATGCCTCTGCTCTAAATGGAGTGGCGGGCTTAGATGAAAAAGATTTGGCTGAGAACATGACCCCTTTGCTTGAATTGATAATAGACAAAGTTAATCCTCCCGAAGTCAATGATGAAGGACCAGCTCAAATGCAAATAAGCGCCCTCGACTATAACAGCTATGTAGGTGTTATCGGTGTTGGTCGCATAAAGAGAGGGAGAATAAAACCCAACATGCAAGTAATTGTTGCGGGCTCTGATGGGTCAAAAAGAAAAGCAAGAATATTGCAAGTGACG
>ENA-OSET01005580-OSET01005580.1-sediment-metagenome-genome-assembly--contig:-NODE-5580-length-10554-cov-16.421590_pt1 | contig 10554 bp, 7 predicted proteins | sample MGYA00237882_ERZ534229 | MGnify/ENA primary metagenome ERZ534229 (study PRJEB26408, sample SAMN06266212) | sediment metagenome | isolation source: Hudson Canyon methane seep mesocosm | place...
CAATACCTAATCAAAGAAGAACCTTTTTACCAAGTACAAAGCGATGAAGTAGAGCTTTATACTGCCGCTTACGAGGCTCGCTTACCTGTTATGGTAAAAGGTCCTACGGGCTGTGGTAAATCGCGTTTTATCGAACATATGGCATGGAAATTAAACAAACCTTTAATTACCGTTGCCTGTAATGAAGATATGACTGCTTCTGATTTAGTCGGTCGTTATTTATTAGATGCCAATGGTACCCGTTGGTTAGATGGCCCATTAACAGTTGCAGCGCGTATTGGTGCTATCTGTTATTTAGATGAAGTGGTAGAGGCGCGCCAAGATACCACGGTTGTGATTCATCCATTAACCGATCATCGTCGTGTTTTGCCATTAGATAAAAAAGGCGAATTACTCGAAGCACATCCTGATTTCCAATTAGTTATTTCCTATAATCCGGGTTATCAAAGTCTAATGAAAGACTTAAAACAATCAACCAAACAACGTTTCACTGCTTTTGAGTTTGACTATCCTAATGCTGAAACTGAATCGAACATTTTGCAAAAAGAAACGGGTATTGATGCTGATTTAGCCGATAAATTAGTTAAAGTAGCAGCTACTGCTCGTAATTTGAAAGGTCATGGCCTAGATGAAGGGATTTCAACTCGTTTGCTAACTTATGCAGCGACGTTAATGGATAAAGGAATTGCACCACAAGCCGCATGTAAAATGGCATTAGTAAGGCCGATTACTGATGATGCTGATATTCGTGACACTTTAGATCACGCCATTAATACTATTTTCGCTTAAATTCCAAGCAGCTCTATTGACGATGATGTCACTACTTCCTCGTCATTGTCACGAAAGTGGTAATCCAACAATAGTTGCTGTTTATACTGCCCATTGATCCCTCGCAGTCGCGAGGATGACAGAGACGTCATATTATGAGTGAATTAGAACAAAATCCCTATAGAGAAAAGCTAAAATGTGGCTTTGACCAAATTGATCCCGTCTTTGATGAGTGTATGGAGGAAGCTAGCGTCCTGCTGTCTGAACAAGGCATTGAGGACTATCTTGAAGGTGCCTCGCTGATCTGCATGATTGGTCGCGGTGTTGAACCTGTACTTAGTTATATGGAAGACATGCCTGCAATAGCGGCACATCTTGGCGAAGAAGCACTTGGCTTAGTCTCTCAAACTGTGTGGAAGTTTTCCCGCACCATTAACGGTAAAGCGATACCTGTATTTTTGCAAACCTTACCACCTATTGTTCGTCGCTTGGGTGATATTGAATCTTTACAACGCTATTTCGATCTTATCTTTGACATGATGGAAAAGACCTCTGTTTCTATTCATGGCCATCATGCCACCATTCCAAGTCCTAGCCTGTCTGATTTATTAGCCAAAATGCCCTATCTGATTAGTCAGTTACCGCTATCTGGAATTAAAAACTGGATTGACTACGGTATTCGTTTTTACAGCACCCATCCTGAAAGACAAAGAGATTTCTTCAGCCTACAGTCTGCTGACAGCCTGGCGATTTTGCAACGTGAACGTAATGGCACCTTATTCTATGACTATGAACGACAACTCAATCTCTATATGCAAGGTTTGTGGCAGTCTGATCCACAGTTAGTTCCTTACTCTCTTGGCTTTGATGAATTACGAAAACCACAACCTTATTTTGACCAGTTAGGCCTAAGAATTCCTGATGTGTATGAGGATATTAATGGTATTTCAGGTATTGATCGCTATCGTGCAACCTTAGCTCATATGGCGGCACATCAGCGCTGGACTCGTCCTCTTGTTGCTGACAACTACAGTCCCTTCCAACGTATGGCAGTGGAGTTTGTCGAAGATGCACGCGTTGAAACACTGGCTATCAGGCAATATCCCGGATTAAGAAAGCTGTTTATCAAATTACACCCTCGCCCTATTGAAGGTGCCTGTGATCCTGAAACCCAATCTTGCCTGCGCCATCGTATTGCGATGCTTTCACTGGCACTACTTGATCCTGCTCACGGCTACACTGATCCTGACTTACTGGAGTTTGTTAGCCGTTTTGAAGATATGATGAATAAGCGCGAGTCCAGCACCAAAGAAATTGCCAGCATCGGCCTTTCTTATGTTGCTAGAACACGTATTCAAAGTGATCAGCTGGCTAATGTCTTTTTTGATAACACCGAAATTGATTACCGCGATGATAATCGCCATATGTGGATATTTATTGAAGAAGGTGACGAAGAAGAATCATTCGATGATAACCGTCAGACTCAAACTGAAGAAGAAGAACCACAAGGCTTACCACCTCGACATTATCCAGAATGGGATTATCATTCACAAAGTTACCGCCCTGACTGGGTAAGTGTGTATGAAGCTTTACACCCTGGTGGTAATGCCAGTGATATTGATACGCTATTAGACAAACATAGCGCGGTGCTGAAACGCATGAAACAAATATTGGAGCTATTAAAGCCTCAAAATTATGTCCGAGTGCGTTATCAAGAAGAAGGATCAGAATTAGACTTAGATGTCGCCATTCGGTCGTTGATTGATTTAAAAAGTGGCAGCCAACCCGACACTCGAATTAATATGAGCCACAAGCATGATGGTCGTGATATTGCCGTAATGTTATTACTGGATTTATCAGAATCGACCAATGATATTCCACAAGGTGCTAGCCAAACAATTTTAGAGTTATGCCAAGAATCGGTATCCCTCTTATCATGGTCAATCGAACAACTCGGTGATAAGTTCGCCATTGCTGGCTTCCATTCGAATACACGTCATGATGTGCGTTATCACCATATTAAAGGCTTTAGTGAACACTGGGATGATGATGTCAAAGGACGGATCGCCGGGATGAAAGCAGGCTATTCGACCCGTATGGGTGCGGCTATGCGTCATGCAGCTCATTATCTTTCAGCTCAAAAAGCAGATAAAAAATTATTACTGATTTTGACGGATGGTGAGCCCGCGGATATTGATGTCGATGACGAACAACTATTAATTCAAGATACTCATAAAGCCGTACAAGAACTCGATCAACAGGGTATTTATAGTTATTGCATTACTTTAGATCCTCATGCTGATGATTACGTAAATGATATTTTTGGCAATCAACATATGGTGATTGATGATGTCAATAAATTACCCGAAAAATTACCAGCTTTATTTGCCAGCCTAACAAAATAACGGAGTATTTCTTATGCGTATTTCTACATCACTACTGATCATTGTCTCATTGTTCAGTACCAGCACCTATGCTGACTGGGACTCATTTGTTAAAGATATTCAGACGGTCGGATCCGATCTGTTTGCAGAAGACTCTTCGGCTTTACCTCTGGATTACAATACCATTGCATCAGGTTTAAAAGAGGCCTTAGATGTCGGTAGCCGTCAAGCAATTGATAGTGTCAGTCAGACTGATGGTTATCTAAAAAATGAGTTAATTCGTATCGCCATGCCGCCAAAATTACAGCAGGCGAGTGATTTAATGCGAAAGTTTGGTTTAAGTGCACAAGCTGATGAATTTGAACAAAGCATCAATCATGCAGCTGAAGCCGCAGCACCACAAGCAACGGACTTAATCGTTACCGCCATTAAAGACATGAGTATTGAAGATGCTAATACCATTTTAAATGGGCCTGATGATGCCGCGACCCAATACTTCCGTGATAAAACAAGCACACAATTAGGTGAGTTATTTCGCCCTAGTGTTGAAAACTCTCTTAATCAGGTCGGTAGCACAAAATACTATAATGACTTAACAGGCCAGTTAGCCGCTATACCACTTGTTGGTGAAACAATTAATGTTGATTTGCCAGACTATGTGACAGAGCAAGCATTAAATGGTCTGTTCACTGTTATTGCATTAGAAGAAAAGAAAATTCGCGATAACCCTGCAGCACGAACAACTGAATTATTAAAACAAGTATTTACAAAATAAATGTTTTAAATACTGTTACCAGTAATCAATATGTAATAGTATTAACATTACCCATTTAAACACTGAGAATATAATTATGGCTGAAGTAGTCGCACATAAAATTAACCTTTGTAGTCAAGGTATCGCACTTAAAGCATTGTTCACCGGTTACCTTGTTGTTGTCGCGGTAGGTTATTTGATGGCGATAGTGCAAATTCAATTCACTCATGGACTTGCTGATGGTGAAATGGGTTTATCGGTTGATGATATTGTTTACAGCTACTATGGCAAACGTTCAGGTTCAGTTATTGAAGCAAAATTAAATGGTTCTATGCAGTTAATGGCGCCAGATGAAGAACGCTTACAAATCATTAACTGGGTACATAAAGGTGCTGATGAAAAAGCCTTTTACGATACCGGTATTCGCAAAATAATGGATAACAATTGCATCATGTGTCACAACGCATCATCAGGTTTACCTATTCCAGATTTCACCAAATTTGAAAATGTTGTTGAGCGTGCCAAAACTGATACCGGTGCTAGTTTTACCTCTTTAGCACGTGTATCTCATATCCATCTATTTGGTATCTCATTTATTTTCATGTTTGTCGGGTTGATTTTCAGTCTGGCTGCTGGCGTACCTAGATATCTAAAAGCAGGCGTTATTGTGATGCCATATATCTTCTTATTGCTTGATATTTCTTCATGGTGGCTAACTAAACTAAACCCTAACTTTGCATGGCTAGTTATCATCGGTGGTGGTGCTATGGCTATGTCATTTGCCTTTATGTGGGTTGTGTCTATGTATGAAATGTGGATCATGCCTCGCCTGCATAGTGATGATCGCGATGCTCTTTTAGATGAATAAACACCTGATTTAAAGAGTGTATTTTGAAACTAAAAAGCGCTCGCTGATCAAAGGGATCAGCTGGCGCTTTGTAGCAACAACGACAACGATTATTATCGTTTATGTATTTTTTGGTAGATTAGACCTTGCCATTGCTGCAGGTTTATTAGAGTCAACGGCTAAGATCTTCCTGTATTTTTTCCACGAGCGATTCTGGCAAAAAATTAAATTTGGTAAAAAACGTATTGAACCTTTTAACCTCTGGTTCACCGGACTCCCTCAATCAGGAAAAAGCACCATCGCTGATGCTGTTTATACTGAACTTGAAAAAGCAGATATCCCGCTCGAACGCATCGATTCAAAAGATATTCGCGATGTCATTCCTAATGTTGGTTTTGAGCGTCATCATCGTCATCAACATCTAAGCCGAGTTGGCCACCTTATACGCACATTACAAAACAACTCAGTGTCATCAATTGCTTCTTTTGTCTCGCCATATGAAAAGTCCAGACAAACGATAAAGAAAATGACCAATAATTATATTGAAGTCTATATAAAAACGAGCTTAGCAACGTGTCAACAGCGTGATGAAAAAGGGGTTTATCAGAAAGCATTATCAGGTGAGCTGAAAAACTTCACTGGTATTTCTGATGTGTATGAAGAACCCAGCTCAGCCGATATTATAATTGATACAGAAACGCAATCTGTAGAGCAAGCAAGTACGATAATTGTTCAATTTGTAAAAAGTCACTACATGCCTTAATGGCTAGAAAAATACTCTTTCGTTAATTTGAACACGACCGGACTTAATAATAATAAGGCGATTAAGTTAGGTAAGGCCATTAACGCGTTTAATGTATCTGCCACCAGCCAAATAAAAGATAAATTTGCCGTAGCACCTAACGGCACAGCAACGATCCATAAAACTCGAAAGGGTATTATTGAACGTACTCCAAACAAATATTCCACACATTTTTCACCATAAATACTCCAGCCAAGAATAGTGGTGAAAGCAAAGATACATAAACCAAACGAAACAATCATACCGCCAAGTCCTGGTAATACTGACTCAAAAGCAACAGAAGAGAGTGTTGCGCCCGTTTCCCCACTTGTCCATGCACCTGACACAATAATCACTAAACCGGTAATTGAGCAGACAATAATCGTATCAATGAAGGTTCCCATCATAGCGATAGATCCTTGTCGAACTGGACTATCCGTTTTTGCTGCTGCATGAGCAATAGGGGCACTGCCTAAACCGGCTTCATTAGAAAATACACCTCGAGCCACACCAAAGCGAATAGCGGCCCAAACAGCAGCACCAGCAAAACCACCTGTAGCCGCAATGGGTGTAAAGGCATGGGTGAAGATAAGATTAAAAGCATCAGGTAAAGCTGAAGCGTGCATTGCTAGAATGACAATCCCTGCTAATACATAGGCCATCGCCATAAATGGAACTAGTTTACCTGCAACAGTGGCAATACGTTTAATACCGCCCAATAACACCATTGCCACTAAAACAGCCATTACCAAACCTGTCACTAATGGTGATATACCGAGATTAGAAGACAGAACATCGGCCACTGAATTAGCTTGAATAGTATTACCGATACCAAACCCTGCTAGCGCACCAAAAATAGCAAAGGCAGTTGCTAACCATGCAAAGCGACTACTTAAGCCATTTTTGATGTAGTACATTGGTCCACCGACTTTATTGCCATTGGCATCAGTTTCACGAAAATGAACCGCTAGGACGGCTTCAGAATATTTAGTCGCCATACCCACTAATGCGGTCATCCACATCCAAAACAAAGCGCCTGGGCCACCTAAAAATATAGCGGTAGCTACACCCGCAATATTACCTGTACCAATGGTAGCTGCTAAAGAGGTCATTAAGGCATTAAAAGGTGATATATCGCCCTCGCCTTTTTGTTGCCTACTATCACGCCCCCCCCATAACATCTTGAGACCATAATTTAGCTTAGTAATAGGCATGCCTCTCAAACCTATCATTAACACAAGCCCAGTACCAAGAATCAGCACTAACATCAAAGGCCCCCAAACAATGCTGTTGAGTTGTTTAATTAAATTGGTGATCAATTCCATTTCGCTATCCTAATAGTAATTTTCAAATATTCTAACATCGACTTAACAATACCCTTAATCATTCAATTTATAGTTTTTATCGCTTTGTCATTGCCATGAAAATGGCAATCCATGGACAGTGGTTCTAGCCACTATCGTTGGCTCCCCACATTCGTGAGTATGACGTACACGTTAAAAAACACCGCTACCAAGGGGATTATCTTTTTGCATCTGTTGATAAAATTCACCAAATTCTAATCCCCATGAGGATTCCAAGTCAGCTAGTCGTGTCTTCACATCATTAGGATGACATGGTGGTATATGATTAAACCCCATCACAATGGTATTGCGATAATTGGGCAATGATAAACACACTACACGGCGATCAAATACTGCTCGTATGGCAGCAACACTATGCAAAAAGGCATTAGCATCCTCCACCAGCAAGTTTAGAGCTATATGACCATTTTCTGTGAGTAATGAACGACACTGCTGTAAAAATGTTCGGTCAAGCAGCCATTCAGGTGTTATTTGTTCAATAGCAATATCAATAACTATCAAGTCATATTTATGTGGGCAGTGTTGAACATAATCGATAATGTCTTCTCGGACTATTTGCCACTGCTTATCTATTGGAAAATCAAAATAATCTCGAGCAATATTTGCCACGACTTCTGACTTTTCGACAGCCTCTCCTACTACATCTGGAAAGCAAGCGGCAAAGTAACGTGCTGTAGCCCCTCCTCCCAAACCTGCCAATAAAACACGTTTAGGCTGTTCGACAAACATCATTCCTGCCAACATTGCTCTATTCAATGGCAGTGGTAATAACTCAGGGCTATTTAATATAATCTTAGACTGGACTAAACCATCATTGAAATCTAACCAGCGTCGATCATAGTGTTGCCAGACACGAATTTCCCCTTCATCATTTTTCTGTTCAAAAACAAGGAAGGGGACAAAGGGACTCATTAGCCTTCTTTTTTAGCCTCAAGTGCATCCCAACGTTCATACATGCCTTCTAGCTCTGTTGTTAAATTGGCTAATTCATCTTGAATTTTAGATTGCTTATCAACAGCTTGATTATAAAATTCAGCTTCACTTATTTTTTTGTGCAATTCAGATTGTTTGAGTTCCAACTTCTCAATTTCTTTTGGCAGCGTTTCTAAATCAAGTTGTTCTTGATACGTCAGCGCTGATTTTTTATTGACCTTTTTGGCGATAGCTTTAGGCTTGCTGCTTGTCTTGCTTGGCGTATTCGCTCTTTTATCTTGAGCGCGTTGCTGTAACCAATCATCATAACCACCAACATATTCACGTACATCACCATCATCATCGAATACAATAGTACTGGTTGCCACATTATTTAAGAAAGAACGATCATGGCTGACTAATAATAATGTGCCCTGATAATTCATCAATAAATCTTCTAATAGATCTAATGTCTCGGCATCAAGATCATTAGTAGGCTCATCCATCACTAATAAATTAGCTGGTTGCGTAAATAGTTTTGCCAATAACAAGCGATTTCGCTCACCACCCGATAAGGATTTTATCGGTGTACGTGCTCGTTCAGGGGTAAACAAGAAATCTTGTAAATAGCCCATAACGTGTTTGCTAGCACCATTGATCTCAACAAAGTCTTTACCTTGGCCGACATTATCGACCACACTGACTTCTTCATCTAATTGGCTGCGTAATTGATCAAAATAGGCGACTTCAATTTTAGTACCTAGTTTTACTGTGCCAGTTTCAGGTGTATTTCGTCCCAACAAAAAAGACAGCAAAGTACTTTTACCACAACCATTTGGTCCAATAACACCAATTTTGTCACCACGTTGGATAACAGTACTAAAGTCTTTAAATAATACTCGACCATCATAGCTTTGGCCTAAGCCTTCCGCCTCAACCACCAGCTTGCCACTACGTCCTGCATCTTGCAGGTTCATTTTGACATTGCCTTGCACTTCTTGTCGCTGACTGCGTTCACGACGTAACTGTTCTAATGCACGTACACGACCTTCATTACGTGTTCTTCTCGCTTTAATACCTTGGCGAATCCACACTTCTTCTTGTGCTAATTTTTTATCAAACAAGGCATTTTGTTGTGCTTCTTCTTCTAACATTGCCTCGCGACGCACTAAGAAGTTGGCATAATCACCTGGAAAACTGGACAATTGGCCACGATCAAGTTGGACGATACGTGTGGCTAAAGCTTGCAGGAAGGTACGATCATGGGTAATAAATAATACCGTGCCTTCATAGCCTTTAAGAAATTCTTCTAACCAGGTGATAGAGCTAATATCCAAGTGATTGGTAGGCTCATCCAGCAATAAAATATCTGGGTCTTTTACTAAAGCTTGTGCCAGCAAAACACGACGCTTCATCCCACCAGATAAACCGGCAAAATCAATATCAGGATCTAAATTTAGACGTGACAAGGTGGTTTCAACGCGTTGCTCAAAAGACCAACCATCTACTGCTTCTAGTTTATGTTGAGCTTTTTCAAGATCGGCTAATACTTTTTCAGAATGGTCTGTTTCTAAGCGATGAATGACTTCGTGATAAGCACTTAATATGGGTGCGATTTCACCCAAACCTTGTGCTACAACATCAAAAATACTACCTTCCGTACCTGCTGGCACTTCCTGCTCTAGGCGGGCAATATTTAAACCTTGGCTAGCTACTTCACCACCGTCTTCTTTAATTTCACCGGCAATCAATTTCATTAGGGTTGATTTACCCGCCCCATTACGACCGACTAAACAGACACGTTCACCTCGATTGAGTTGAAAGTCGATTTTGTTTAATAAATTGGGTCCGCCAAAACTAACGGTGACTTGCTTTAATGATAATAATGCCATTACTAAATCTATACTCGTGATACTTTTGCAAAAAATTACTTCGTCATTCCCGCGAAAGCGGGAATCCAACGATAGTCGCTACTTGAACAGCCCATAGATTCCCGCTTTCGCGGGAATGACATAGGGTACTTTACTCTATTATTCAGTCACTTGTGCCATCTCTAACGCTTCAGTCGACTCAAACCAATCCATTTCAAGTTGCTCTAATTCTGATTTCAAATTGCCCTGCTCGACTAATAATGCCTTCAATTTATCTTTAGCACGGTCTTCATACAGACTATTATCTGCTAATTTCTTTTCTACATCATCTAACTTTGTCTGCACTTTTTCCATCTTTTGTTCTGACTTTTTCACTGCATTACGTAATGGTTGCAGTTTCTGTCTTGATTCTGCCGCTGCACGTCGATCATCTTTCTTATTTGAAACAGCTGTGCTTGTTATTGCTGATTTGCTAGGTTTATCTTTATCATTCAACCATTGGCGATAATCATCTAAATCACCATCAAATGCTTTGGCTTGGCCATCAGAAACTAACCATAAATCATCTGCTACCGTGCGTAATAAATGACGATCATGTGAAACAACCACTAAGGCACCTTCAAAATCTTGTAAGGCCATGGTTAACGCTAAGCGCATGTCTAAATCAAGATGGTTGGTCGGCTCATCCAATAATAATAATGCCGGTTTTTGATACACCAATAAGGCCAATACTAATCGTGCTTTTTCACCACCCGAAAAAGGACCAACTAGTGATAAAGCATCATCACCATGAAAACCAAAACCACCAAGATGATTACGTAAATCTGTTTCTGTTGCGAGTCGGTCTAAATGTTGTAGATGTTGTAATGGTGT
>ENA-OSET01005581-OSET01005581.1-sediment-metagenome-genome-assembly--contig:-NODE-5581-length-10554-cov-2.878114_pt1 | contig 10554 bp, 10 predicted proteins | sample MGYA00237882_ERZ534229 | MGnify/ENA primary metagenome ERZ534229 (study PRJEB26408, sample SAMN06266212) | sediment metagenome | isolation source: Hudson Canyon methane seep mesocosm | place...
TTCTAACCAAACTTTTTCTCCACCAACAGTTTGTTTAAACATTCCTAATTGAGACAAGAAAATGACAATAGCCAAACCGTTTACAAAACCCATCATTACTGGATGTGGAATTAATCGAACAAATTTACCAAGTTTAAAAACTCCTGCAAAAACTTGTATAACTCCCATTAATATTACCGTCATAAATAAATAGTATAATCCTAAATTCTCATCAGGGTTTCCCATAGCGTTTCCATCAGCCACCAAAGAGACCATAACCACAGCTAAAGCACCAGTTGCTCCAGATATCATTCCAGGTCTTCCTCCAAAAATTGACGTAATTAAACCAATCATAAAGGCAGCATATAATCCTACCAATGGGTCTACTCCTGCAACAAAAGCAAAAGCTACCGCTTCAGGAACTAATGCTAAAGCAACCGTGATTCCGGATAAAACATCATTTCTAACATTTTTTACGCGTTTTTTAATAAAGTCAGTCATAATTATAGGTCATTTTAGAAGTCGGCAAAGATACTCTGTTTTTTTATAACATTACTCTTCTTTGAGAGTATCATATTTTAACTGAGTATCTGTAGACGATTTTTTTAAAATTATACATTATTTTGTACTTTCTCTTTTTGTGATTTATTTTTTTTTGACTACAGAAACAAAACTTTTATTAAAAATAAAACTATCATAAAATAGCTTTTTCATTTAATTTTTAGTAAAATATTTTTCTTAAAAAAATAAATAGTGTGATTGTTTTTATTTTCTAAATAAGATGTTAAAATAATTGGGGTTTCATCTACAAAAACTTTATACATTTGCTAATATGATTTTAGATAAAGATACTGCAAAAAAGACTGCTGAATTATTGCTCAAAATTAAAGCTATAAAATTAAGCCCCAACAAACCTTTTAATTGGGCTTCTGGTTGGAAGTCACCTATTTATTGCGATAATAGAGTTACACTCTCATACCCGCCTGTGCGTAATTTTTTAAGAACAGAAATTGCTAAAATAGTTGAGAGTAAATACGGTAAGCCAGATGTTATCGCTGGTGTTGCAACTGGTGCAATCGCCATTGGTGTATTGGTAGCAGAAGAACTTGGTGTTCCTTTTGTATATGTTAGACCTGAGCCAAAAAGCCACGGAAGAAAAAATCAAATTGAAGGGCATTTAGAAAGTGGACAAAATGTTGTTGTAATTGAAGATTTGATAAGTACTGGTAAAAGTAGTTTAAATGCCGTTCATGCTCTAAAGGAATCTGGAGCTGTTGTTAAAGGAATGGTTGCTATTTTTTCTTATGGTTTTGATATTGCTGAAACAAACTTTAAAGAAAAAAATGTCCGATTAACAACTTTAAGTAATTACGAAAGTTTACTAAATTTAGCATCTGAAAGTAGCTATATCTCAGATAAGGAAATGGATGCTTTAAAGGACTGGAGAAAAGACCCAAGTAGTTGGAGATAATAGTTTAAAATAAAAAGAAATGAATATTGAAGGAAATAAAGTTACAATAGGGAAGTCTCAAAAAGAAATGTTTGAACTTTTGACTGATTTGAAAAATTTTGAAAAATTAATGCCAGAAAATACCCAGAAATTTGAAGTTTGTGGAGATTCTTTCATTTTTGGATTAAAAGGAATGCCAGAGATTAGATTAGTTTTAAAAGAAAAAACAGAATATTCCAATATTATATTAGGAGCAGCAAGTAGTAAGTTAGATTTTGAATTGAATGCAGATATTAAGGAAATAGATGATAATTCCTCTGAAGTTCAGTTAGATTTTAATGGAAAATTTAATATGATGATGGCAATGATGGTCAAAAAACCACTAACAGCTTTTATTGAAGCTTTAACAATTAATTTAGACAAGCTCTAAGGAAAAGAAACTTCCTTAATTCCGAAATCTTTTATTGTTTCATCTTCTAATTCAATTTGCAGTTTTCCTTCAGTAGAAATATTTCTAATAATACCCATAAACAAATTGTTATTAGAATCTTTAAACATTGTAGGGATGTTTTTTTTGTAAAGCACTGATAGATAACTGTCCTCTAAGAGATTAAATTTTTTTGTATTTAAAAATTCAATTTTTTCTTTTAATTTATCAATAAGACTATTCAATAAAATAGTTAAATCTGTTTCTTTTTTTGTGCAATTTTTAATGGAGGTAGCGTTAGATAAGTTTACAGGGAATTTTTCTTGATTTACATTTAGCCCTATTCCGATGATTGAAGATTTAATTTCCATGCCTTTTGTTATATTTTCAACCAATATTCCACATAATTTTTTGTTTGCTGACAGAATGTCGTTAGGCCATTTAATACTTAAATTAGATATTTCATAGGTTGAAAGAGTCTGGTAGATTGCTATACTTATCGCAAAATTTAAATACTTTTGGTCGTAAATTTTTAAATTTTTAAAAGAAACATAGATACTGATAGTAAGGTTCTTACTGGCTTCTGAATACCAGGTGTTTTGTTGTTGTCCACGACCAGAAATTTGGTTTTCTGTTGTAACAACGGTGTAGTTTTTTAACACAGATTCTTGCGCCAGTTTTTTTAAAAAAGAACTGGTAGAATCAATGGCATTAAGTTTGATTAATTTCAAGTGTTAAATAAAGTGTAAAGTAGTTCAATATAACATAAAAAACTCGCAAAAAAATAATAACTTTGCTTTAAATTAGAAAAACATTAATGAGTAATAAAAATGTAAGTACAGACGAGTTAATTTCTTTGGTAATAAAAGGTATTGACGATGTAAAAGGGGAAAATATTCAGTTGCTAGACTTACGAGATATAGAAAACACAGTGTGCGATTATTTTATAATTTGCTCTGGTAATTCTAATACACAAGTAAATGCTATTTCTGGTTCGGTACAAAAAGTTGTCTCAAAAGAAATAAAAGATAAGCCATGGCATATTGAAGGACAAGGCAACTCTGAATGGATTTTAATGGACTACGTAAATGTTGTTGTTCATGTTTTTCAAAAACATGTTAGAGATTTTTATGATATTGAAAGCCTCTGGGGAGATGCTAAAATTACCGAAATAAATCCAGTTTAATCCTATTGAATTTTAACATATGAGTGATACAGATAAACAAAACAAATCGAACATGCCCAAGTTTAAATTTAATTCATATTGGATTTATGGTGCAATATTTTTATTTTTAATTGGGATACAATTTTTTAGTAGTGGAGATTTAGCTTCAAAAAATATTTCAAAAAATGAATTTTATAAAATTTTAAATGAAAATGACATAGCCAAAATTCTAGTTGTAAATAAGAATTTAGCACATATTTTTATAAAAAAGGAGTCTTTACAAAAAGAACCCTACAAAAAGTTAAAAAATTCAGCATTCTACAGAGAAGGTTCTTCTCTTTATGAATATAATTTTGGAGATTTACAAAACTTCGAAAATAATGTAGAAAGAGCAAGAATTGATAAAGATTTAGATTTCGATCTAAAAAATGATGAGAGAACAAGCATGATTGAAACCATAATTGGTTTTTTACCATTCATTATTTTAATAGCTATTTGGTTATTTTTTATGAAAAGAATGTCTGGTGGCGGAAGCGGTGCTGGAGGAGGTGGTCAAATATTTAGTATTGGAAAATCCAAAGCAAAATTATTTGATAAGGACACCAAAGTAAAAACAACATTTAAAGATGTTGCCGGTTTAGAAGGGGCAAAAGAAGAGGTGCAAGAGATTGTAGATTTTCTAAAAAATCCAGAAAAGTATACAGCCTTAGGAGGTAAAATTCCCAAAGGAGCTTTATTGGTCGGTTTGCCAGGAACAGGAAAAACATTACTAGCAAAAGCAGTTGCTGGAGAAGCTGAAGTTCCTTTTTTCTCTTTATCGGGGTCTGATTTTGTAGAAATGTTTGTAGGAGTTGGTGCATCAAGAGTTCGTGATTTATTTAAACAAGCAGCACAAAAATCACCATCTATAATATTTATTGATGAGATTGATGCTATCGGTAGAGCTCGTGGTAAAAACAGCATGACAGGAGGTAATGATGAGCGAGAAAACACGTTAAATCAATTGCTAACAGAAATGGATGGTTTTGGCACAGACACCAATGTTATTGTATTAGCAGCAACAAATAGAGCGGATGTTTTAGACAGTGCTCTAATGAGAGCAGGTCGTTTTGACCGTCAAATTTATGTCGATTTACCAGATATTAATGAACGTCAACAAATTTTTGAAGTACACATAAAACCTTTAAAATTAGGTGAAAATGTTAATATTGAATCACTTGCACAGCAAACACCAGGTTTTTCTGGAGCTGATATCGCAAATATGTGTAATGAAGCTGCCTTAATCGCCGCAAGAAATGATAAAAAATCAATAGAGCATCAAGATTTTTTAGATGCTGTAGATAGAATTGTAGGTGGCTTAGAAAAGAAGAATAAAGTAATAACACCCAAAGAAAAGAAGACAATTGCTTTTCATGAGGCAGGTCATGCTACTGTTAGTTGGATGTTAGAACATGCCGCTCCACTTGTAAAAGTGACAATTGTTCCTAGAGGGCAATCTTTAGGAGCTGCTTGGTACTTACCAGCCGAAAGATTAATTGTTCAAACGGAACAGATGTTAGATGAAATGTGTGCTACTTTAGGAGGTAGGGCTGCAGAAAAAATTATTTTTAATAAGATTTCTACAGGAGCATTAAGTGATTTAGAGAAAGTAACTAAACAGGCTAGAGCTATGGTTACTGTTTATGGTTTAAATGAAGAGGTGGGTAATATAACATACTATGATTCTTCAGGAAATGATTCTTTTGTAAAACCGTATAGTGAAGATACTGCAAAAACTATTGACAGAGAGATTTCTAAAATAATAGAAAACCAATATGTAAGAGCAATAGAACTTCTAGAAGTACATAAAGAAAAATTATCTACTTTAGCAGAGCTATTATTAGAAAAAGAGGTTATTTTCAAAGATGATTTAGAAAAAATATTTGGAAAAAGGCCTTTTGAAGAAATAGAACTAAAAGCTGAAAAAGAAATTGAAGAAAAAATAGATGTTCCTCCAGTTATAACTAATACTGAAGAATAATTTAACATTTTTAATCTAAAAATGAATTTTTTTAAAAAGTTATTACATTTAACATCATCCTCTGAAGAAAAAGAAATCATAAAACACGAGGTTAATTTATCTTTAGATGACTCTTTTGTTCATTATTTTATAGAAAAAGGAGGTAAGTTTCTTTATTGCACAAAACTAGATGAAGTTATTGAAAACTTTAAACAAATAGTTTTAGAGAATAAGTGGACAGATATAGTTGTTACTGATACCGATTTATCTAAATTAATTAAAAATATAGATATCAAAAAGCATACAAAACACAATTCTTCTATTCCTTTTTTTACAACTTGCGAACATTTAATTGCTGATAATGGAAATGTTTTATTTTCATCAAATCAGTTAAGTAGTGTTAAGCTTTCAGAATTATCTAAAGATATTATTCTATATGCATCTGTGAGTCAGTTGGTAAAAAATACAGGTGAAGGTTTAACTGGAATAAAAACGAACTTTAAAGGCAATATTCCGACAAATATTTCGGCAATAAAAAATTATAATATCAATAAAAATGATGATAATTTTTTAAACTACGGAAACACCAACTCAAAAAACTTATATTTGCTGCTATTAGAAGATTTATAATATGACCAACCTTTTAAGAAGGATTTTTTCTGGAATTATCTTTGTTTTAGTCTTTATTTCTGCTATTCTTTTTTCTGGATATTCTTACATAGCATTAACGAGTGTTTTTGGTCTTTTATGTATTTGGGAATTCACCAAAATGATAGCATTTAAAAGTGTTATTTCTTATGTTTTTTTTGGTTTAACAATATTTTTATTCTTTAAAAGGCCTGAGAGTTATGGGATTACAGGAATTCTAATAATTACTTTATTTTCTTCTGTTTACCTGATATATCAATTATATGCTAAAAAAGAAATTGTGTATAGAAATGACAGATCTAAATTAGGAATGACAATTAGATATGTTATTTTCTCGGTAAGTTTTTTAGTTTTAATTCCGTTTTACAAAGAAGAATATCAACCTTATTTAATCCTTAATATTTTAGTCTTAATATGGGTGAATGACAGTTTTGCTTTTTTAGTTGGTAAGAATTTTGGCAAACGTAAACTTTTTGAAAGTGTTTCTCCCAAAAAAACTATAGAAGGTTTTTTAGGAGGATTAATTTTTTCTTTAATTGCAGCTTTTATAATATCTAACTACGTCACAATTTTTTCGCCATTAAATTGGATGATTATATCTGTTATAGTTTCCTCTTTTGGTACCATAGGAGATTTAATAGAATCTAAGTTTAAAAGGCAAGCAGGCATTAAAGATAGCGGAAATATTATGCCAGGTCACGGTGGAATGTTAGATAGATTAGAAAGCTTATTATTTGTTGCACCATTTGTATATTTGTATATTAATTTTATTATTTAAGGTATGATTCGTTTTCACAAAGAAGGATATAAGATTATTACTACAGCTTTTGTAGTATCTATTGTTGGTATTTTACTAGCAGAAAAACTTATAGAAATAGGATGGCTAGTAAAAGCAATCCAAATTTTTATTGTTTTGTTTTTAATTATCATTCTTCAATTTTTTAGAAATCCTAAAAGAATAACTTTGGTGAACGACAACCATATTATAGCTCCAGTAGACGGTAAAGTTGTCGTTATAGAAGAAGTAGAAGAGACAGAGTACTTTAAAGATAAAAGATTACAAGTTTCTATTTTTATGTCTCCTATAAATGTACACGTTACAAGATATACAATGAGTGGTATTATTAAATACAGTAAATATCATCCAGGAAAATTCTTAGTTGCTTGGCATCCGAAAGCATCAACAGATAATGAAAGAACTACAGTTGTTATAGAAAACAAGAAGATAGGTGAAGTTTTATACAGGCAAATTGCTGGTGCATTAGCAAAAAGAATAGTCAACTACGCAAAAGAAGGAGATTCTGTTTTGCAAGGAACGGATGCTGGCTTTATAAAATTTGGATCAAGAGTAGATGTTTATTTACCTATTGGTACAAAAATAAACGTTAACTTAGGTGATAAAGTCAAAGGAGGCGTGCAAGTTATTGCAGAAAAGTAAATTTCAATGGAAAGTAATTTAGACATAGCGTTTAAAAAAGCATTTGATAAAGTCTCTGGCTTAAAAGAGCCTATAGCTCCAGACATAATGCTAAAGCTCTATGCTTTCTATAAACAAGCAACTGTGGGTAATAACTTTTCTTTTGACAGTGAACAAAATGTAAGAAATGCTTTTAAATTTAATGCTTGGATGCAATTAAAAGGTATGTCTATAAAAAATGCCAAAAAAGAGTATATAAAATTAGTAGATACATTTATCAAACCTTAAAAATAGTACCATGAAAAAAATAGTCACATTATCCTTTTTTCTTTTTCTTTTTTTTAATTTATCTTCATGTAAATCAGAAACAAAGAAAGAGGACATTAAGGAGGTAGTTGTTAAAAAAACAGCAGCATTTTCTTTAGAATCAGCAAAGAACAATATTGTTTTTACAGCTTATAAAACAACAGAGAAGATTGGTGTTGATGGGCAGTTCAAAAAAGTTAATATTATTTCTGGTGGTGAGGGAAATTCTATAAAAGAAGCAATAAGCAATACAGAGTTTTCCATACCAATTAGTAGTCTTTTTACAAAAGATTCTAGTAGAGATTATAAAATTAAAAAGTTTTTCTTTGGTATTATGGATAATACAAAATTACTTTCTGGTAGATTAACAATTGAAAATGATTCTATAGGATCTGCATCCATTAAAATGAATGGGATTACAGAGAAAATTCCTTTTAACTATACCATTAATAATAATATTTTTGCGATGAATGCAAAAATGGATGTTAGCAATTGGAACGCATTAGAAGCATTAGCTTCATTAAACAAAGTGTGTGAAGTTCTACATACAGGTTCAGATGGAGTCTCTAAAACTTGGAGAGAAGTAAGTTTAAACATTACTTCAAAATTTTAGGAATTTTATTCAATAATTAAAAAATAATATTATATTTGGCTATTGACATTTTGTTGATGGCCTTTTTTGGTTTTCACCCTAATGTTATTTAAACCTTTTTAACCCCTACTAATGACTAAAAAAATTACCCCTAATTTTTTAAGATATGTTGTTGTCTTAATTATTTTTTGCCAATCATTAAATCTCATCTCTAAAACCAATATCGAGTTACCAAATAAAATCAGGCTAAATTATTCTGATATTTCAAATAGAATTTATTTTGAAGTAAATACCGCTTTAGACGATGCTTCATTTAGCTATGGAAATACAAGTTATTGTCAAGCAGCATCAGACCCAACGCCCACAGTTACAGGAGAAGCAGGCGGTACTTTCTCATCTACATCGGGTATAAGTATCGATGCGTCAACAGGTGAAATTGATCTTTCAGCGTCTACTTTAGGTAGTTATATAGTGACCTATACAACAACAGCACCAGACCAAAATAGTGCGACTAGAAATATTACCATATATGCAGATGTTGCAACATTTAGTTATGGCACATCAAGAGTAAATAAAAATGATGCGGATCTATACCCCACAACCTCAGGACAGAGTGGATCTTATAGTTCTACCTCAGGAATAAGTATTAATTCAAGTTCTGGTATAATAGATGTTTCTGCTTCTTCCATAGGGACTTATACGGTTTCTTATACCACAAACGGAGGTTGCCCAAAAGTTTATACAGATACAGTAACTATAATTGACACTGCTTTTCCGGGAGTTTCTCAATACCAGAATATAAATAAAAAATATATTGAATATATTCCAGGTACCATGCCAATTATAATTTCTGCTCCTCATGGAGGAAGGTTACAACCTAGTGAACTACCAACAAGAGGTTGTGGAACTAATGAAATGGATGATAATACTGATGTACTAATTAAGGAGATCCAAAAAAAATGTTTTGATCAGTTTGGAGTGTATCCTTATATTATTGTTAACAGACTTCATAGAAAAAAATTAGACCCTAATAGAAATGAAAGTGTTGCAACTTGTGGTAATACTACTACAGAAATTTATTTTGATGCTTTCCATGATTTTATAGATATGGCAAGTGCAGATATTACCAGTAAATTTGGAAAAGGTTTATTTATAGATTTACATGGGCAAAGCCACTCAGTTCCCAGGATAGAAGCGGGTTATAATTTACCAAGAAATTCTTTTGATGAGGATTTAAATAATAGCAATACGAATGCTACAGAATTATCCAGAGTTACAATATTAAATTTAATAAATAATAATATACAAAATTTAACTTTCGAAGATTTAATTAGAGGAACTCAAAGTTTAGGTGGAATTATGCAAGTTACAGGAGGTCAAAGATATGCTAATCTTGATCATCCAGGTTGTGGAAGAACAGAAGGTTATAGAACTGTACCGAGTCATATATCTTCAGGTTCTAGTCAGGGATCTTGTGATGATACAAACCCTGGTAATTATGCTTATTTTGCAGGAGATTATTATAGTAATATTAGACATGGTTCTGGAGATACAAATAGAGCAAATACAGTTGTACAAGGAGGAGGAACTGTAAATGGAGGGGGTGGTACCATAGATGGTGTCATGACTGAAGTGAACAGAAGAGTTAGAGACTTAGGGAGTTTTTATTCATCTACTTATGGTGTTTCAGATTCAAAAAATGCTACCATACCCTACTTTTCAAGAGATTATGCAAAAGTAATAGAAAAATTTATAGATGTACATTACAACGATTTTTCTAAATTCTCTTATACAACAAGTACCTACTCTATCTATGGATTAGATGCAACGCCTACTATAGATGGTATTTCTAGCGGAACTTTTTCTAGTGCTTCGGGTTTGTCAATAAATACATCAACTGGTATCATTGATGTTTCTGAATCTACTCCAGGCACTTACACAGTTACTTATACAGCACCTAATGTTGGTAGTTATTATAAAAAAGAAGTTCAAATTACGATAAACAATACTGCAGTTACCAATGAGTTTACAGCAAATTCAGGAGACTGGTCTGTTGATAGTAATTGGAGTTTAGCAAGAACTCCTATAACAAACGACTTAATTAGTATTCCTACTGGTAAAACGGTTACCATAAAATCTACGGGAATTTCTGCAGCTAATGTTTCTGTTGCGGGAAAGTTAAGAATTAATCCAGGAAAAAGTTTAACCGTAACAGGTAATTTAACAACAACAGGAAGCTTTATAATAAAGTCAAATGCAACAAGTAGTGGCTCTTTAATTGTTATGGGAACATCTACTGGAAATCTAACTTATAAACGCAATATTAAAAATAGTACAGCATGGTTTATGGTTTCTAGTCCGGTAAAAAATCAAGACATAGATACATTTGCCAATAGTCATCCGTTGGTCGAGGGTTCAGGCAGTAATAGAGGTTTAGGGTCTTATAACAATAATTCTCCTGCTTGGGAGTATTACCAAGATGGAACCTCAAATTCTGGTAATTTTGAATTGGCTAAAGGACATGCTTTGCGTTTTACAGAAGCTAAAAATGCAGAATTTACAGGAAGTTTA
>ENA-OSET01005582-OSET01005582.1-sediment-metagenome-genome-assembly--contig:-NODE-5582-length-10553-cov-3.375430_pt1 | contig 10553 bp, 10 predicted proteins | sample MGYA00237882_ERZ534229 | MGnify/ENA primary metagenome ERZ534229 (study PRJEB26408, sample SAMN06266212) | sediment metagenome | isolation source: Hudson Canyon methane seep mesocosm | place...
ATCTCCGCAAAATTGCGCCCCACCGTCATTGGATAGGTCATCGACAGTTTTAGCTGTTTGTCCGGCCCAATGATAAACACCGACCGTACAGTGGCGCTGTGCGCTGCTGTACGACCATCAGGCATATAGGCCTCGGCGGGCAGCATATCAAAGGCCTTGGAGACCTCTAGGCCCGCATCAGCAATAATCGGAAACCCAGCCGCGGCATTACCATAGCTTTCGATGTCGGCTTTCCACTTCTTGTGGTCCTCAACTCCGTCGACCGACACGCCAATCACCTTGGTGTTGCGGGCAGCCCATTCGTCTGCCAGCTGCGCAACAGCCGAAAACTCAGTTGTGCAGACCGGGGTGAAATCCTTGGGGTGGGAAAACAGAATGGCCCAGCTGTCACCAATCCAATCGTGAAACGAAACTGTTCCCTGGTCGGTTTCAGCAGTGAAATTTGGAACCACATCGTTGATGCGAAGGCCCATGGCGATCTCCTATCATGTCAAAATACACGTCGTATAAACGACCAAGTAATCCTTGTTTCGCAACGTTACACCCCCTCGATCACGACACCAGCGGAAAACAACTCAATCAACATCAATTGAAAATAACCAGCGCGCCCTTTGGCCGCTGCAGCACAATTTGATCAAATTACCACATAACGTCTCTTGTCGCCCGGAGCCGGGAGTGACAGAGTGGCGCCAATTCCCCGACCGCTTGGTCGGGAGCACCGTTTGTTTTGGGAGTACCGGACATGATCGAGAAACGCGATTTTTATATCAACGGCCAATGGGTCGCCCCGTCACAAGCCAATGACTTTGCGGTCATAGACCCCTCAACCGAGGCTGCCTGTGCGGTGATCTCGCTGGGGTCCGAGGCGGATACCAACGCTGCCGTTGCCGCCGCCAAGGCCGCGCTGCCGGGATGGATTGCAACACCTCCGGCCGAGCGTATCGCCATGGTAGAAAAACTGGTCGATGCTTATCAGGCCCGTGGCGAAGATCTGGCACAGGCGATATCCGCCGAAATGGGTGCCCCGATTGATATGGCACGCAGCCAACAGGTTGGCGCTGGTATCTATCACCTGAAAAACTTCATTCGGGCCGCCAAGGCGTTTCAGTTTGAAAAACCACTGGGGGACCATGCCCCAAATGACAGGATCATCCACGAGGCCGTCGGCGTTGCGGCACTGATCACGCCGTGGAACTGGCCGATGAACCAGATCACACTCAAGGTTGGCGCAGCAGCAATTTCCGGCTGCACCATGGTTCTGAAACCCTCCGAGCAAAGCCCGCTGAACGCGATGATCTTTGCTGAAATGATGGATGAGGCAGGATTTCCACCCGGTGTCTTCAACTTGGTCAACGGCGACGGTGTTGGCGTCGGCTCGACCCTGTCGGCGCATCCGGATGTGGACATGGTCTCCTTTACCGGCTCCACCCGCGCCGGGACTGCGATCTCCAAATCGGCGGCTGAGACCCTGAAAAAAGTCCATCTGGAACTCGGCGGCAAGGGTGCTAACGTGATCTTTGACGATGCCGATGAAAAGGCAGTCAAACGCGGCGTGCTGCATATGATGAATAACACCGGCCAAAGCTGTAATGCGCCCAGCCGGATGCTGGTACAGCGCGGGGTCTATGATCAGGCCGTCGCGACCGCAGCCGAAGTCGCCGGTAAGATCAGTGTCGGGGCCGCCTCTGAGGAGGGTCGTCACATCGGCCCAGTGGTGAACGAACTGCAATGGGGTAAGATCCAGAGCCTGATTCAGGCCGGTATCGATGAAGGCGCCAAGCTGGTTGCCGGCGGCACCGGACGTCCCGAGGGACTGGACAAAGGTTTCTATGTCAAACCAACCATTTTTGCCGATGTGAACAACCAGATGGTTGTCGCTCGCGAAGAAATCTTTGGCCCGGTTCTGGCAATCATTCCTTTCGACACCGAGGAAGAGGCCGTCCAGATCGCCAATGACACGCCTTATGGACTGACCAACTACGTGCAGACACAAGACATGGAACGCGCCAATCGCATGGCCCGTCAATTGCGCTCGGGCATGGTTGAAATGAATGGTCAGTCGCGCTCTGCCGGGGCACCGTTTGGCGGCATGAAGCAATCCGGAAATGGCCGTGAAGGCGGGAGCTGGGGCATCGAGGACTTCCTTGAAGTCAAAGCCGTCGGTGGCTGGGCAGCCGAGTAACCGACCCACACTTTACTGAACAAGAAGGCCGCCATACTGGGCGGCCTTCCGTTTTAAACGGCTTGATACATCAGACCAGACGCACCGAGACCCCACCATCAGCCAGCACCGGACTGCCCGTGACAAACCCAGCACGGTCCGACAGCAGGAACAGGGCCACTTGGGCAATCTCTGCCGGTTGCGCCATCCGTTTCAGCGCATGCAGCCCGGATATGAACGCATGGGTCTCGGCGTCATCCCCAGCCATGGCCGTCAGCGTCCCCCCGGGTAACAAGGTGTTTACCCGCACACCTTCAGCGCCGTGATCCGCAGCCAAAGACTGGGCCAGGCCAATCAGCCCCGCCTTCGAGGCCGCATAGGCCCCCATGCCCGGCATTCCACCGTTGGAATAGCCAACGAAGGACGAGGTGAACAGGATTGAGCCACCACCGCGTTTCACCATCGCCGGAACCTGCGCTTTGGCAGCATGAAAACCGCTGGTCAGGTTGGTCTCGATTACAGTGTTCCAAGTATCAACTGGCATATCGCCAATGGGGCCCATGTCGCCCATCATGCCTGCATTGTTAAAAGCCCCGTCCAGTCCGCCGTAGCTTTCGACTGCCAGGTCAACCAGTGCCTGCGCATAGCCAGCATCCGTGACATCCCCGGCCAGCGCCACTGCGGACCCGTTGCTTTGGCTGATTTGGTCGGCGACCTGAGCCAGCTCTTTGTCCCGGCGAGCCCCCAGCACCACATTGGCGCCCTCCGCAGCAAACAACAGGGCCGCTGCTGCACCAATGCCACTGCTGGCCCCCGTGACGATGATAGTTTTATTAGTGAGTTCCATAATGTGGTCTCCATGTTTTTAATCATGGACCCACATGACCAACCAACCATGTCCCCGGCGACCCGTTTCCTGCGCTCTCGGTCCATAACCGAAACAAGGCGCAAGAAACGGATCGCCGGACCTCAATTGGGCGGCATCAGTTCGACAATAAGCTGCGGCACGCCATCCGAAGTTTTACTGACCGAACAACCGTCCCAGCCAATTGTACCGCTGACCCGCTGGCGAAAGGACGAGAAACTGTCAAATTTCACCACATCAACCGGATCATCAAAATGCAGGGTGATCCGGCGTTGCTCGCCATCGCCCAACACCGTCAGACTGCGAATCGTGGCCACAAACCGCTGACCCAGATAGCGGCCTTGCACCCGGCCTCCGACCTGCAGATGCAGCTTGTTGCCGGCCTGCGCGCACAGCGTGTTCCAGTCGCGCATACCATGCTGCTGCGCCAATAGCTCCAGCGCCTGGCTATGGCTGATCGTATGACCGGTGGATCGCAATTTCTCGCGCAGACGTTTTGCCTGCGTTTTCAGCTCTGCAACCGGAGCCATATTCGGGGTATTCATCATCTTTGCCTCGTTCAATATCAACGGGCGCGTTATTCTTGACGGGGCTCGCATTGCCATCTGACGCGCCGTGATTGTGGGCGGAAGATGTAGATCAAGCAGGTTTCACCATAGCCATATGGCCGCGAGCGGCAGGGAACCTGAACCTGAGGCGTAGATAGGCACGCGGGGGCAGCAGGTCAATCCCACAGCGCGGTTAACTGATTTCCGAGATCAAATACAGGGTCACCGGAATTGATATCGCGCGCTTATCCGCTAAGGAGATGGGCGCCATCGCCGAGACCTTTCGCCAGTGGCCTGGCACATTGCGCAGCCCGTGGCAGCAAACAGCTGACGTCGCTGACGATATGGGTCGGCTTTTCCCGGATGTTGGCACTGCATTTGAGGACACCGGACGGGTGTTCCTAGCCAAACTTGGCCTGGCCGAGTGTCGTCTTTGTGGGTTCGCTGATTTAGTCGACTATGCCAGCACCTGGATCAGCGCTGCTAATCGCCCAAGCGGCGATTTGCACTGATCTGCCTTACTCACGGTCTGACACTGGCCTCGGACCTTCAGACCGCTTAGTAAGATCTGAACCGAATGATCAAAGGACCGCGCTGTGATCACTGCCCGCCTGCATGGCCGACTGGGAAACCAGATGTTTCAATATGCCGCCGCCGCTGGATTGGCGGCCCGCCATCGGGTGCCTGTGGCCTTGGACATGCGCGGGGCCGAGTTGCACGGTGAGGGTATCCCAACACGGGTATTTAACCTGGATCTGGCGCAGCCCATAGCCCTGCCACCGCTGAAACAAAAGTCCCCGGTTCGTTATGCGCTGTGGCGGGCAACCGGCGCTGCCCCGCGGTTCCGGCGCGAACAGGGTTTGGGCTACAACAACGCAATCACCGGCTGGGGAGATGGCAGTTATCTGCACGGCTATTGGCAGTCGGAACGCTATTTCGCGCATATCGAGGACCAGATCCGCGCCGCCTTCACCTTTCCCGCGTTCTCCAATTCGCAAAATGCAGAGATGGCGGACCGGATTTCCGCTGACACCGCAATTTCGCTACATGTCCGGCGGGGTGATTATCTGACCTTTGCCGCGCATGTGCTCTGTGATCAGGCCTATTACGAGGCCGCCTTGGTGCGGGTTTTGGACGGGCTGCAAGGCACGCCAACGGTCTATGTCTTTTCAGATGATCCACAATGGGCCAAGGACAATCTGCCTCTGCCCTGCAACAAGGTGGTGGTGGATTTCAACGGGCCCGATACCGACTTTGAAGATATGCGATTGATGAGCCTGTGTAAGCACAACATCATCGGCAACAGCTCGTTTTCATGGTGGGCCGCCTGGCTGAACCAATCCGCTGGTAAGCGCGTTGCGGGGCCCACAAAATGGTTCGGCGACCCCAAGCTAAACAACCCGGATATTCTGCCTGCGGATTGGTTGAAAATTACCCCCTGACCTGGGCCACAGGTCTATTGGTCGATTGGCCGTTTCGCGAGCGAAACATACTATGTACGAGCCCCATAAAGCGATAAAGGGAAGCGCCTGACCTTGGGGAGGTGCAAAGCGCCTTCCCGGGGGGAAGGTCAGGCGCTGCCCGGCGGTACCGGGCCGAACTCACTGGGATCAAAAATCCGGTTTGGCGCGGAATTTGATGGATTGGCTGGTCTCGGGGTGCTTTACCCGCAACTCCTGCGAATGAAGCATCATCCGATCCTGTTCTCTCGCGTCACCGGTTGCGTATAGCGGGTCGCCCAATATGGGATGACCCAGTGCCATCATGTGCACCCGCAACTGATGCGTCCGGCCCGTCTTGGGCGTCAGTCGAACCCGGGTTTCATCCGGGCCGTATTTGACCACATTCCAATCGGTAACCGATGCTTTGCCGGTGTTATGACAAACCATCTGCCGTGGACGGTTGGGCCAGTCGACGATCAGCGGCAGATCCACAGTCCCCGTGCGTGGCTCAAGTCGGCCCATGATGCGGGCGACATAGACCTTGCGGGTGGTGCGCTGTTCAAACTGCATCGACAAATTGCGCTGCGCATGGGGGGTCAGGGCAAATACAATCACGCCTGAGGTGTCGCGATCCAAGCGATGCACCAGCAGCGCCTCGGGGAAGGCGACCTGCACCCGCGTCAGCAAACAATCGGCCAGATGCTCGCCCCGGCCCGGCACCGAAAGCAATCCGGCGGGTTTGCTTACGACCACCATCTGGGCGTCGGAATGCAGGTACTCTAACGGGTCCTGCGGCGGGGTATATTCGCTTGAAACTGCCATAAGCGCCTGCCTAGCGCCTGCGGACGATGGGGGCAAGTTCCCGCAACGTCGTGCTTGCCCGGATCAACACATCGCCGCAGGATCTGATCAAATAGGAGAACACTCAATGCATCCAACTATCAGCAACATGATGGAGGTCGTTGCCAAAGGTGACGACACCAAGATCGCCGGGTTACTGGCCGAGAACGTGCGTTTCTTGCCGCCGACCTATTGGAAGACCTGGACCGGCCGCGCGCCCGTCGCTGCGGTGCTAGGCCATGTGGGTCATGTGTTCAGCGATTTCTCCTATCGCCGGGTGATGGGCGATGGCAATGACTGGGCGCTAGAGTTCCAATGCAAGATCGGTGAGCTGGACGCCGTTGGGGTGGATTTAATCACCCTGAACGACGACGGGTTGATCCAGTTGTTCGAGGTGACCATGCGTCCCTACAAAAGCGTCGGCGCCCTGCGCGAGGCGATAAATGCACGGGTGATGACAGATGCCAGGTTCTTGAAATTCCGCGAGGCGTTAAGCTGATAGCTGCCGATCAAATACTGCGCATCCCGCTGATTCCAGTGTTGGCTGTACAGGCTCGTCGGGTGCGCCAGACGGCGCTCCTGCTGCCAGAACCCGAAGGCGCGCGCACCGGCTCGGCAGGATCTGGTCCATCACTGAGATTGCTGATTGTCGGCGACAGTTCCGCCGCTGGGGTTGGTGCGCAAACCCAAAGCGAGGCACTGAGTGGACAATTGGTCCACCACCTGTCTCAGCGTTACTCGGTATCCTGGCGGCTAGAGGCCTGCACCGGGCACGCCACACAAGACAGCATTGACCGGCTTATGGCTATACCGCCGCAACCCTTTGATATCGCGGTGATTGCATTGGGGGTCAACGACGTGACACAGGCCACCACCAAGGCCAAATTCAGGCGGCAGCAGGCGTTGCTTTGGGCGCTGCTTCAAACTCGCTTTGGAATTCAGCAAATCCTATCGTCTGGCGTGCCGCAGATGCAGTACCTGCCTTTACTACCTCAGCCTTTGGCCTGGGTCGTGGGGAAACAGGCGGCGCGGCTGGACCGGGTTCTGGGAGAACTGGCCGCGAACACTGCCATGGCCAGCCATATTCCGATGCGGTTTTCACAAGATCCGTCATTGGCGGCCTCGGACGGGTTTCACCCCAGTTCTGCCGCCTATACCCTATGGGCCACCACCCTGGCGGATCATATTTCCTAGGCCGGTCGACTGCGCATCTGTTTCACCAGCGACACAGAATAAATCACCAACGCACCCCAAATCATCGGAAAGGCAATCATCCGGGCGCCGCCGAATTCCTCGCCAAAGGCAAACACTGCGATCAGGAAGATCATCGTGGGCGCGATGTATTGCAGGATGCCAATGGTCGACAGACGCAACAGTTTGGCCCCATTGGCATAAGTAATCAGTGGCACCGCCGTGACAAGGCCACAGCCCAGCAACAGCATAGTATCCAGACCCGAGCCGCCGATGTTACCAGTTCCGGTTGCCGACAGATAGATCACATAGCCCAGCGCAACCGGCAGCAGGATCAGCACTTCAAGCATAAATCCCTGATTGGGGCCAACCGGCAGCGATTTCTTGAAAAAGGCGTAAAAGCCCCAGGATAGAGTCAATCCAATCGCAACCAGCGGGAGGCCTCCAGCGGCTACGGTCAGCACCACGACCGCACCAATGGCCAGGGCAATTGCCAACATTTGCATCCGGTTGGGGCGCTCTCCAAGCAGCAGCGCGCCCATCAGGATGCTGAACAGCGGATTGATATAATAGCCAAGCGCCGCATCAAGGGCGTACCCGTTGGCAATCGACCAAACATAGATACCCCAGTTGACCGATATCAACGCCGCAGTAACACAGGCCATCAGCAGGGTCTTGGGGCTGCGCAGCGCCGCCATCAGATCATCGGTGCGACGCAGTATGATCAGCAACACACCGGCCACTGGCACCGCCCAGATCACCCGATGCGCCACCACCTCGGCTGCCGGAATATGCGACAGTGCTTTCATGTACAGCGGCAACAGCCCCCACATCACATAAGCCGATACTGCAAAGACCAACCCGCGCGGACTATCGGTGTTGTTGGGGTTGGGGGAGGTCATTCGGATATCCGATCTATCAACATCAGGTCAAAGCAACATCAAGTAGCAGCGCCGCAATCACAATGCACAGCGGGCCATAGCGGGTTTGGTCAAGCCGGGCAAAGGGCTGCTCGGGTGTCATTGCGCGCCATTGCGGAATATAGGCGGCAAGCCCCCGGAACGAAAATACAAGGATCATGGCCACCAGCAAAATACGGTACATCCGAAACAGCATAAACCCCGGCATCAGACCCGCATATGCCAACACGACATGGGCAGCTCCGGCCAACACCACTGCGACAATCAAACTGGCCAATCGCGAGGGCATCTTCTGAATACCTGCGCTGCCAACGACTGTCTTGGCCAAAGTTTTCTCGTCCACCGCCGGCCAATGGCTGCCCGCAGCCCACAGCAGATGTAGCAGTACAATCACCAGCAATACGATCACGACGAGTATGGCGCTGAAGGGCATCATTTGGGTGTATTTCCTGAACAATTATCTAACCGCATGGCTTTCACCAATCGGCAACATGTTCAACAGAAATCGGAAGCAATCACACGGCCTTGGTCAAGGCTGCTGCCATGGATACAACCACGTCTTATGGGCGGACAGGTCAGACCCGGCGCGTCCGCCGGGCCCTCGTTTTCATGTGAATGCCGCTCTTAGACGGCGGCACTTTGCCCGGGTCAGACTTTTGTGCGTTCGGACTTGGGATCATACATCGGCTTCAAGGACGCTTCGGCCTTAACCCGCGTGCCCATCACATCGATTTCATAGGTAGAGCCCAAAATGTCAGCAGCGCTTTCCCCCTCGCATGGAACATAGCCCATTCCGATGGCGGCCCCCAGCGTGTGGCCGTAGTTGCCCGAGCTGATATAGCCAACAATCTGACCATCCCGGATCAGCGGCTCGTTGTGATACAGCAGCGGTTCGGGGTCGGTCAGTTTGAACTGCACCATGCGGGTCTTAGGCCCGGTCTCTTTCCGCTTTAACACCGCATCACGTCCAATGAAGTCAGGCTTATCCGTTTTTACCGCAAAGCCAAGACCGGCATCGATCACATGATCTTCGCAGGTGATGTCATGGCCAAAGTGGCGAAATCCCTTTTCGATACGACAGCTGTCCATCATATGCATGCCGCACAGTTTCAACCCCATGTCTTGTCCTGCCTCTGACAGGGTCTCAAAGACATGACCCGCCATGTCAGAGCTGACATAGATCTCCCACCCCAGCTCACCCACATAGGTCACACGATGAACCCGTGCTAGGCCCATGCCCAGTTCGATCTCTTGTGCGGTGCCAAAAGGGTTCACCGCGTTGGAGAAATCATTGGGAGAGACTTTTTGCAGCAGTTCACGCGACCGAGGTCCCATCACTGCCAGCACACCCTCGCCAGCGGTTACATCGGTCAGAACCACCCGGAATTCGCCCTGATTGCGCATCATCCAGGTCTGATCTGCCAGACGTGTACCTGAAGGGGTCACCACCAGATATGCAGTCTCAGTCAGGCGAGTCACGGTGACATCTGCCTCGATTCCGCCGCCTGCGTTCAGGAATTGAGTATAAACAATCTTGCCAACTGGCACCGATAGATTGGCACCACACACATAGTTCAGGAAGGGTTCTGCATCCGGGCCTTCGACACGGATCTTGCCAAAGGAAGACATGTCATACATGCCCACGTTCTCGCGTACTGCGCGGTGTTCCGCAGCCGAATTTTCGAACCAGTTCTGACGTTTCCAGCTGTATTCGTATTCGCGCTTCTGACCTTCGTCGGCAAACCAGTTGGCACGTTCCCAACCGGCGGTCTCGCCCATCACCGCGCCCTGATCCAGCAATTGTTGGTGGAAAGGTGTACGGCGAACCCCGCGCGCGGTGGCCTTTTGGCGATACGGGAAGTGGTCCGCATACAGCAAGCCCAAGGTTTCCTTGGACCGCTCGTACAGGTAGTGCTGATTGCCTTGAAATGGGTGCATCCGGCTGACATCCACATCGCCCAGATCAAACGGCTTTTCGCCCGCGTCCATCCACTGCGCCAAGGCCATCCCGGCGCCACCAGCCGACTGAATACCGATCGAGTTAAAGCCCGCTGCAACCCAAACATTATCCATCTCAGGCGCCTGACCCAGATGATATGCATCATCCGGAGTAAAGCTCTCAGGGCCGTTAAAGAAGGTATGGATACCGGCCTCGGCCAGCATCGGCATCCGCTCGCAGGCGGCTTCAAGAATCGGCTCAAAGTGATCGAAATCTTCGGGCAGCTGGTCAAATTCAAACCGATCCGAAATGCCCTCCATACCCCAAGGTTTGGCGTTGGGCTCAAAGGCCCCCAGCAGTATTTTTCCGGCATCTTCCTTATAGTAAGCGCACTCATCCGGCACCCGCAGCACCGGCATCTGACTCAGCCCCTCGATAGCCTCGGTGACGATATAGAAATGCTCGCAGGCATGCAGTGGCACATTGGTCCCAGCCATTTTGCCAACCTCACGGCCCCACATGCCCGCGCAGTTCACCACCATGTCGGCCTCGATATGGCCCTGCTGTTCACCGTCATCGCTGACCCAGTCCACACCAGTAACCCGGCGGTCCTGCTTGGTCATACCAGTGACCTTGATACGCTCCTT
>ENA-OSET01005586-OSET01005586.1-sediment-metagenome-genome-assembly--contig:-NODE-5586-length-10549-cov-4.185638_pt1 | contig 10549 bp, 8 predicted proteins | sample MGYA00237882_ERZ534229 | MGnify/ENA primary metagenome ERZ534229 (study PRJEB26408, sample SAMN06266212) | sediment metagenome | isolation source: Hudson Canyon methane seep mesocosm | place: USA:Hudson...
TGAATAGGAAATGTTATGTCGCAAGTAGTTGTATCCGCACTATATAAGTTTGTGCGCCTTGAAAATTTCGAAGCTCTCCAAGCTCCTTTGCTCGAAGTGATGAAAAAAAATGAAGTAAAGGGCACTCTGCTACTTGCAGAGGAAGGTATTAATGGCACCATTGCAGGTGCTCGAAATGCTATTGATAATGTACTAGCCTGGATAAAAAGTGATGACCGGCTGTCATCCTTAGTACATAAGGAATCGTTTGATACCGAAATCCCTTTTTATCGCACTAAAGTTAAACTGAAAAAAGAAATTGTCACCATGGGTGTTCAGGGCATAGACCCTAAACAGGTCGTCGGCACCTATGTCAAACCCAAAGATTGGAATGCGCTGATATCTGACCCTGACGTACTCCTTGTTGATACTCGTAATGATTACGAAGTCGGCGTCGGCACCTTCAAAGATGCTATTAACCCGAAAACAGAGACTTTCAGAGAATTCCCTCAGTACGTCAAAGATAATTTAGATCCCGAAAAACATAAGAAAGTAGCGATGTTTTGCACCGGCGGTATTCGATGCGAAAAGTCCACGGCTTATCTTAAAGAGCAAGGCTTTGACGAAGTTTATCACCTTGAAGGTGGCATTCTGAAATACCTCGAAGAAGTACCCGAAGAAGAAACAATGTGGAAAGGTGAGTGTTTTGTCTTTGACAATCGAGTAGTAGTGAACCACGCCCTGGAAAAAGGTAGTTATGATCAGTGTTATGCATGTCGCTGGCCAATCACAGAAGAAGATAAGAATAAAGAACAGTATGTAAGAGGCGTGAGCTGCCACCAATGTTTTGAGCACGTCAGCGAAAAGCAAAAACAACGCTTTCAAGACAGGGAAACACAAGTCAATTTGGCAAAAGTACGTGGAGAAGAGCATATCGGCTCAAATATGTCAGACCTTCATGAAAAAAACCGAAAAGAGAAATATCGACACAAAGATCAGCAGCGGAAAAAGTGCTGAATATGAATTAACGGTCTGGCTATTCATTAAACGAAGCTCTGTAAAATACGCTAAGTTGAGCTTCGTAATATAAACAAGACTCTAGGCGTCAAGATTAACCATCTGCATTGATCCGTTTAACCAAGTCTGCCAACACGGTTTTGGCTTGATCATTTTCAACCTGACAAGTACCTGCTGCATGATGCCCGCCGCCATTATATTCCAACATTAACGCGCCTACATCGGTTTTTGAGCCCCGGTCAAAAATAGATTTCCCCGTGGCGAATACTGTATTCTGTTTCTTAAGCCCCCACAATTGGTGAATAGAGATATTACATTCAGGATACAAGGCATAAATAACAAAACGGTTACCCGCATGAATGACGTCCTCATCACGTAAATCTAATACCACTAAGTTTTTATAAACCGTTGAGCAACGTTTGATTTGTGCTTTAAACTTAACGTCTTGATCAAAATACAACTCAACCCGTTCTTTGACATCGGGTAAGGCCAAAATTTCAGTGATGTTATGATTACGGCAATAATCGATCAAGTCCATCATTAAGGCATAATTAGAAATTCGGAATTCACGGAATCGGCCTAATCCTGTACGCGCATCCATGAGGAAATTAAGTAGATCCCATCCTTGAGGGTTCAGACACTCTTCTTGATTAAACTGAGCAGAATCACCTTTATCAACGGCTTCCATCATATCGTTCCAGTCAGCTGGAAACACATCTAAACCACCGTAATAATCATATACAACCCTGGCGGCAGAAGGCGCATCTGGATCAATAATATGATTTTCTCTTTTTTCATTTCGAATCATCTCTGAAGAGTGATGATCAAAGGCAATATTAACCCCATCAACATACGGCAAGTTCGTCGATATATCCTGAGAATTGATTTCAACTTTGCCATCCTGCATATCTTTAGGATGAACAAATTTAATATCATCAATTAAATCAAGGTGTTTGAGTAACACTGCGCAGACTAAACCATCAAAATCACTACGCGTTACCAACCGAAATTTATTTGCCGCATCAACCATTATATCCGCCTCTTTATAAACCTTTAAATTTTACTCTTTCCTCAGTATAGCCAAGATCTGAAAGTCGTCATTGGAATCAGGGACGAAAAAAGTAATTGTCACCAATAATGACGACTTATTCGTGTTTTTCAGAAATATAAAAATTGCCATAAACATTTGAATACATAGCTATTTTTTATTTTTATGTGCCTAAGATCAAAATTTTAACAATTAAATCTGGAACCAATACATACAAAGCAGTACAGTTTGCCCAATTATGAAAAAACATATCGTCTTAATGAGCCTAGTATGCAAATAATCACACCTCTTATCATCTTCAGTCTTGTTATTTTTTCACCTCTAAGTTTTGCTTTTGATGACGATAGAAAAGGCTTCCTGATCGGCCTAGGCTTAGGTTTTCAAAAAACAAATATTGATGCTACTAACGCCAATACCCCTAACGACTCTGAAACGGGCTTAGCGACCTCGTTCAAGGTTGGAGGAGGTATTACCGAACAGTTTTCGCTTTACTATGTTCGCAGTGCTTCCTGGTTTAATGCACCCTATTCAGAGGGTTCGAACACTTCTGACATTTACTATTCTTCAGGCCTAAGTGGACTCGGAGCTAGTTATTACTTTCAAAAAAATACGCCTTCAGGGTACATAACCGGCGCGTTCGGAATTGGTGATTTTGCGGCGCCTTTAGAAGATGATATTGATGCAGACACTGGTTCGGCCTTTATGGTCGGAGGTGGCTACGAAATAGATAAACATATCCAGCTCGAAATCACCTATCTCAGAACATCAATAGACAGTAAAACGTTTAACGAATCTGACTTTAAAACCTCTTCGCTTCAACTCTCTCTAAACTATCTTTGGTATTAAGCCGTTTAAAGGCTCATATTAAACATCATAAGTAGTTGAGGCGGTATCACCACCTTGCCCGGTCCAGTTTGTATGGAAGAATTCACCACGTTGTTTATCAGTACGTTCATAAGTATGTGCACCAAAATAATCCCTTTGCGCCTGAATCATATTCGCTGGTAACCGAGCGGTAGTATAGCCGTCTAAAAAAGTAAGAGCCGATGTCATACAAGGCATAGGCAACCCTATTTCAATTGATTTCGCACACACTTTGCGCCAACCGCCAATAGATTGATCCAGGAGATCCTTGAAATAGGGATCCATACCCAAAAACACATGTTCGGGGTCATTGGCATAAGCATCCCGAATATTTCCCAAAAAAGCGCTCCTAATAATGCAACCACCTCGCCACATCATCGCAACATTCCCATAATTCAATGCCCAATGATGTGCGTCTGAGGCATCTCGCATCAACATAAAACCTTGTGCATAAGAAATAATTTTTGATGCTAACACTGCTTCTCTGATCGCTATAAGCCATTCTTCGCGCTGCTTAGAATCAGAACAGCCAATGGAAGCAGTTTTTTTATTAAATTCTGCTTCAGCAGCTATTCGCTCCTCTTTAAGAGATGAAAGGCAGCGGGCGAAAACCGATTCAGAAATTAGCGTCAAGGGTACGCCTAATTCCAAAGCATTTATGCCTGTCCATTTTCCGGTGCCTTTTTGTCCAGCTGCATCCAATATTTTGGTGAGTAACGGTGAACCGTCTTCGTCCTCAACACCTAATATTTCTGCACTGATCTCTATCAGGTAACTATTCAGTTCCGTCTTATTCCACTCATCTAAAGTGAGCTTCATTTCAGCGTGGCTCATACCCAAGCCTTGATACATAAAATGATATGCTTCACTGATTAACTGCATATCTCCATATTCAATACCGTTATGAACCATTTTGACGAAATGCCCTGCACCACCTTCACCTACCCAATCACAACAATCTTCACCTGAGCTTGTTTTAGCGGATATCGACTGTAAGATAGGCTTCACTGATGGCCATGCGCTTGGCTCGCCACCCGGCATGATTGATGGACCATAGCGTGCCCCTTCTTCTCCCCCTGAAACACCAGCCCCCACAAAAAGTAAGCCCTTACTTTTTAGCATCTCTACTCGCCGTGAGGAATCCTGAAAATTAGAATTTCCTCCGTCAATAATGATATCGCCTGGCGCTAATAAAGGGATCAGTCGCTCAATAAATTGCTCAACAACATCACCCGCCCTAACCATCAACATCACTTTACGAGGCTTTGATAATTTTGAAACTAATTCTTCAAGAGAGTATGCACCTATCACGCGCGTCCCTTTAGCCGGTCCCTTCAGGAAGTCATCAAGCTTAGATGGCGTCCGGTTATGTGCCACAACCGTAAAACCATGGTCATCCATATTTAAAATTAGATTCTGTCCCATGACAGCAAGTCCGATTAAACCAATATCTGCACCTGTTGATTCATTACTCATGATCAATTTCCCTTTAAGATTCTGTTAACAATGCAGCAGCATCCTGATCTAGATACCACTGAGTCTCACCCGCTTTGGCGCGTATACAAGCAGCTGGGTAATCAGTAGTATCGTCCTTAGAATGACTAGACAAGCAACGTTTGACCATTTCTTGCTTCGTTTTACCCAACACGAGATAGCTCACTTTTTTCGAATTTGAAATCAATGGTGCTGTCATGCTGATTCTCGCTTGTTTAGTTTTCGGATGAAACACAGCAACTGCATCCAATTCAGTTTCATAGTCCGTCTGGCCTGGAAATAATGATGCGGTATGACCGTCCTCACCCATCCCCAGTATTATCCAGTCAAATTGCGGTCGGCCATTTACTACCGGCATCAACCTTGTCATTTCCGCAGAAAAGCGTAACGCCTCTTGATCAGTGCTCCCTTCACCTCGGATCCGGTGAATATTTTCAGGCGGGATATCAATATGCTGCAATAGGAGGCGATATGCAGCGCCGTAATTACTATCAACATGATCTGGCGCGACACAACGCTCGTCTCCCCACCAAAAATGCAGATAGTCCCAGTGAATTGAATTTTTATAGACCGTTTCAAACAAAAATTGAAATAAGTGCTTGGGCGTACTACCTCCCGACAAAGATATATGCGCAACTTGTTGCTGTTTTTTACAGGCATCAGCTAAGGCTTTAAGGGACTGCGCTAAGCTTTCAACCACCTCATCCATCGAGTTGAATATTTCAATAGTCCTATTATCAGCTAACATCTTGCGTTCTTCATAGTTAGTTAAAGCTCGTTACAGTTCGTTTTGGTTAAATCCTCACAAGGGCGTCTCCAGGTACGCCCATCTTTAGCAAGCAGTTCATCCGCCTGTTTTGGCCCCCAAGTACCGGAGGCATAACCAAATAAAGAACCTGCCTTCTGCTTATAGTCCAGTATAGGTTGCACGAACTTCCAACATGATAAGACCGCATCTGTACGGGCAAATAAGGTCGCATCACCGTTTAGAGCGTCCAGCAGTAGGCGTTCATAGGCACTTATCAGCTTCCCTTCACCTTCTTCTGATTGCAGATATTTATACTTAAAATCCATTGAAACTTCTTTTGTCTCAAAGCCTGCTCCCGGTTTCTTAAGCACAAAATTCGTAACGATTCCTTCATCAGGCTGGATTCGAATAACAAGTTTATTTGCAGGGGCATCCACACCAAAAACGGGGTGTGGCGTTTTATGAAAATGTATCACTACCTCTGTTATTCGAGTAGGTAAGCACTTACCTGTTCGAATATAAAATGGCACCCCATTCCAGCGCCAATTATTAATATATAGTCGCATTCCAATATAAGTTTCGGTCTTGGAGTCAGTCGACACGCCAGCCTCATCCCGATAAGCAGGTAGTATCTCTTTATCAATTTCTGACTCAGTGTATTGCCCTAGAACCACATCTTTTTCGACCGCGTCTTTACTTAAAGGCTGTAAACTTTTTAATACTTTCGCCACTTCATTTCGAATTGAGTCTGCGTTGATTTCAACTGGCGGCTCCATCGCCATCATTGCCAAAACCTGTAACAAATGATTTTGTAACATATCCCTCAAGGCACCTGATCCATCGTAATACCCTCCGCGCCCCTCTACGCCCAGCTGTTCTGCACCCGTGATTTCAATATAATCAATATAGTTTCGAGTCCATAAGGGCTCAAACATGCCGTTGGCAAAACGAAATACCAACAAATTCTGTACCGTTTCTTTTCCAAGATAGTGATCGATACGGTAGATCTGTTGCTCAGTGAAGACCTGGTGCAGACTCTTATCTAAATCCAAAGCACTTTGTAGGTCATAACCAATGGGTTTTTCAAGCACGATCCGCTTCCAACCGTGTGCTTCGTCATTAAGTTTATGCGCCGCTAAACATTGCGGAATCACCTCAAACAAACTCGGTGGGGTTGCCAGATAGAACAAGGTGTTATGGGGCGTTTTATACTGTGTATAAAGGCTCTCGAGCCGATATTTTAATTTTGCATAAGCAGGCTTCGAAGAGGTATCAATCGATAGATAATATACATGCTGAACAAACTGATTTAAGACTATTTGGTCAACGTTCTGATCTTGTAGTAAAGCCAGCACAAGGTTTTGCCTGTACTCTTCGTCGCTGAATTTAGACCGGCTAACACCCAGTATAAAAAAACAATCGGGTAGTTGCTTAGAGGCGTATAAATGATACAGCGCGGGTATTAATTTGCGAGAGGTTAAATCGCCTGATGCGCCAAAAATAACAATATTACTATTGTCCGGAACCACCATACCAACTTCCTTATGTTTAGCTTGGCTTCAGTGTGAAGTTAAATTTAAGTATAGCTGTAAAATTTCAAACCGATCCGTTCAAAACAGAAACTGTGTTTTTAATAATTGCCCAAACTATTAAACTAAGAAGTAATACAGCCGTCATCTAGGCTCTTAATATTTTCAATAATCGGGCTGGGGATCTCATGCTTGCAATTATTTTTGTAATCGTAAAAGACCACTAAGCCTTCTCCTTCTGCGACCACTCTGCCACTAGCATGACTTTTCACATAATACTTCATGGTGAAACGATCTTCAGACAGTTCACTCACACACGTCGCAATAGAAATTGTATCTGGGTAAGTTAGAGGCGCTTTAAACCGGCATTGGGTTGAGGCTAAAATAGGACCTATGCCATCAACTTTCATCGAGTCATTTATAGCCACTTGGTCAAAGTACGCCATTCTTGCGCTTTCAAAATAACGAAAATATACAACATTGTTAACATGCTTATATGCGTCCATTTCCCCCCACACTACAGGTGACTCAATAATCACATTACATTGGTCAAACTCTTTACTCATAAATACCTCGATAGATTTCCAAGTGTACAATTAAGCCTACTTTCCCATTAAGCTATTTACTGATTAGATGCTGTTTATCAAGAAACGCTTGCAATACTTTTTCTGGCGCTTCAACCTGTGGATAATGACCAATACCAGGTAACTTTGTGACATGGCCTCTTGGAACGACCTCACAAAACCGCTCTACCAAATGTACCCCCGAAATAGGGTCTATTAAGCCGTTTATCAGATGCAGGGGAATGGTGGTTTTTTGCAAAGCGCCTACCCAACGACTGCGGTTTTGCCTTCTCTCCTTCATATAATAAATGAGCTTGGGTATCACCGCCCTACCATTTTTATAATTCAAAAGTTGCCATAATAGTTCAATGTCTTCTTGGCTGAAGTTCTCAGAACATATTTTCTGAAGGCTACGCGCAAATTTTTTCTTGCTCATCAATTTAGCCAGCAAGCCTCCCAGAGGGGTCATTAACAGGCGCTGAAGAACTAAAGGACGGTGAGTTTCTGGAAACAAACCGCCATTTAAAAAGGTAATCATTTTAATGTTAAAACATAATGAGCCTTCGAGTTGCCTTGCCAACAATTCTTGAGCGACAGTGTCGCCATAGTCATGCGCAAGAATGCAAACATCATCTATCTCAAGGTGCTTCACTAAAGCTTCAAACAGATCAGCTTGACCTTTAATCGAATAAGCATATTTTTGGGGTTTATCTGAAAACCCAAACCCCAACATGTCAGGTGAAACCAGATTAAATTGTTTTTCTAAACCTGGCCACAATAACTGCCAATCCCAATTTGCCGATGGGAAGCCATGAATAAGAATAAGTGTGTCGCCCTCACCTACCGTCTTAAAAAAAACTTGATGTCCATGAAACGAAAGATAACTGCCCGAACTTTCCCATTCTTGTAATTTTTGAGACAACATGATGGTTCCCACAATAAATAATTACTTTTTATTTAAAAGAACCAGAATACTATCTAGTATCCAACAAATCGATCGAAATTCATTTTTTCAAGTTGATAGTAGACTTTAAAGTAATTTAAGCTTTACTTACTATTTAGGCCCCAAACTAATCCATAGAATTCAATGACTTCAACACAAAAAGTACTAACAATTCTTTTTTTTATCCTTTCTTCATTTTGCATTCATGCTAATGAAGCTATCCGGTTAAGTGACGTCACGACTGAAATAAGCCTAGGAAAGCAGGTTGAGGTCTTCGAAGACAGCAGTCACAAGCTCAGTATTGAAGACTTACAAAGCAGTTCAGCAGAGACCATCTGGCGACTTAATCAATCTGACACACCCAGTTTTGGGTATTCTACTTCGACGTATTGGTTTCGATTTTCACTTAAGAATGACCTTCAAAAGACATCTCGTCACTTAATTGAAGTGGGATATGGGATGCTAAACGCCGTTGACTATTTTGTGCTGGAAAGTGGCACCATTATTGAGCATCAAGTGTCTGGTAATTCGCGGCCCTTTAGCCAACGATCAATCGCGCATCGTAATTTCTTATTTGACGTAAATGTAGCGCCAGGCAGTAATGTAGATGTTTATTTACGGGTAAAAAGCAATAGCTCTATTCAAGTCCCCATCACCCTCTCACCTCCTCATGCTTTTTATGCGAACGACCAAGTAGAGTTAATTAGTAAGTCGTTATACTACGGCATGATGTTAGTGATGATTTTATACAATCTGTTTTTACTTATCTCACTTAAAGAAATTGTATATTTTTATTATATTTCTTTTGTATTTTCAGTAACTGCAGCTCAATTTTGCCTACATGGCTTTTCATCACAATATTTTTGGCCTGAGACACCCGCCCTGCAAGAGTTCAGCATTGTATTCTTTGTCCCTGCCTGTGTTTTATTTGCGGCATTATTTACACGACAGTTTTTACATCTCAAACATAACTCACCTAACACTGACAAACTAACGCTGATATTAAGCGCCGTTGCTTTGTTTAGTATGTGTGGTGCATTCATACTCGATTACAGCACATCCATTAAAATTTCAATCGTCGCGGTTGTCGTTACATCTAGCACTGCCCTATTTATAGGTCCGTATTTATGGTCCAAAGGATATCAATACGCCCGCTTTTATTCCATTGCTTGGCTATGTATTACCATCTCAGCAATTGCGATTGCGCTGAGCAAGTTCGGTATCTTACCACGCACTTATTTAACAGAAAATGGCCTCCAAATTGGCGCGGCAGCTGAAGCCGTTCTTTTGTCACTAGCCTTAGCTGATCGACTTAATAGAGAGAGAAAAGAACGCTTTGTAGCTGAAGAGAAGTTAGTATTCACTGCGCTGCATCACCCCATCACTAGAATTCCTAATCGCGCCTTTCTCGTTAACTGGCTAGATAATGGGGACAACATTCCTAAGAATAAAAAACGCCTTCAACTCGCATTGTTTCACTTACATCGGTTTCATGAGGTTAACAAAACACTAGGCCATCAAAAAGCTGACGAATTACTTAAAATAATCACCAAACGTTTTAATGACATGGTTCAATCAGTGCCAGGAGTAGTTTGCCTCGAGCAAACCAAAAAACAAAAACATTATATTTGCGCCTTAGAAGGGGTGAGTTTTGCCATTGTGATCGATTCAAAAAAAATCAAAAGCTCCATTAATATCGTCAATAACTTTGTGTCAAAAATCCTTGAACCTATTGAGTTTGAAGGTATGTTAATCACAGTTGGCGGTTTTGCGGGTATCGCTGGCTATTCCAAGCGTTATATTAGTGGTGCTAAGTTAATACGTCATGCACAGATAGCACTAGACCAAGGAAAAGTGGTTGGCACTGCCGTGATGGAATACTCTGAAGATATCAATCCATACAATGAGAGGCGTCTTACGTTAGCAGGCGAGTTACGGCATGCCATGTTACGTAATGATCTAGAGCTTTACTTCCAGCCGAAGATAAATGCAAAAACCCGTGATGTTACCAGTATGGAAGCGCTATTAAGGTGGAATCACACCGAGCATGGCTTTATTCCGCCTGATGAGTTTATTCCCATTGCTGAACAAGCTGGCTTAATCAACTCTCTGACGATTTGGGTAATTGATACCGCGCTTGATCGTATCGCTGAACTTGATTCGAATGGGCTCACCCTCTGTGTTGCAGTAAATATTTCAGCCATAAACTTAAAAGACAAACAATTTCCTGAATTAGTTCAACAGATGCTATCCAAATATAAGGTAGATGCAGCGCAATTATCTTTGGAAGTCACTGAAACGGCAATGATGGACAATCCGGTTCAAGCCCTAGAAATTCTTAATGATATAAATAGCCCGGTAGGT
>ENA-OSET01005587-OSET01005587.1-sediment-metagenome-genome-assembly--contig:-NODE-5587-length-10549-cov-3.260313_pt1 | contig 10549 bp, 9 predicted proteins | sample MGYA00237882_ERZ534229 | MGnify/ENA primary metagenome ERZ534229 (study PRJEB26408, sample SAMN06266212) | sediment metagenome | isolation source: Hudson Canyon methane seep mesocosm | place: USA:Hudson...
CTAAATGTGATTTAGATATCATTGATCCCATATTAGTTTCTGTATCTAAAGGATCTCCAACTTTAATATTTTTTATTCTTTTTAAAACTTTATCTAAAAACTCATTTTTTACTTTACTATGAATAATCTGGCGCATATTTGCAGAACAGTTTTGACCACCGTTCCAAAAAGCTGAGTTGATAGCATTATCTATTAAAGTATCATTTATTTTTGCATCTTCTAAAACTAGAAAAGGACTTTTTCCTCCCATTTCAAGACCAATAGTTTTTAAATTACTTTCTCCTGAATATTTCATAAACAAACCACCAACCTCTGTTGATCCTGTAAATGAAACTGCATCAACATCGTTATGTCTTCCTAAAGCTTCACCAACATCACCAAAACCAGGTACAACGTTAAACACACCATCAGGAATTCCTGCTTCTTTAGCAATTTGAGCAATTCTAAGCGCTGATAATGGAGTGTCTTCAGCAGGTTTAATTATTACTGAACACCCTGCTGCTAAAGCTGGAGCAGCTTTCCATACAGCCATCATCAATGGAAAGTTCCATGGAACAACACCTGCAACAACACCAATTGGTTCTTTAACAATTAAACTAGTTATTGATGGATCTGTTGCGGAAACTTTGCCAAAAGTTTTATCTATTAATTCTGCATACCATTGAAAATGCATTGGAGCATCATGCAGAGCTTGAGCCCATTAATTTAATTGGGGGTAATTATCGCTTAACGGAACTACAGGCCGCTATTGGGATTGAGCAACTCAAACGTTTGCCTGCTTATCTGACGACACGGCAAAGGCTTGCAGCTCATTTAACTCAGCGTTTGGCTAAACTGGATGGTATTGAGGTGCAAATACTCCCCAACGATTGCACGCATGCTTATTATGTCTATCCGTTTAAATATAACGCGATGCGCACGGGTTTAAGTCGTGAGTTATTTGTGCAGGCCGTTAATGCGGAATTTTTGCCGGCACAAAGTTTTGAAACCACGCCGTTAATCGCAGGTTATGTTAAGCCTTTATATTTAACAGACAAACCAAGCGAAAGAGTTGCGAAGTTAAAAGAGCAATACAAACAATATTTTGATAATTTTAGTAATAGTGACGGCAGAATAGTTGCAACATTTGAATTAATTTTTCTAACTGGCTGGGCTCCATCTTCAAATCAACAAAAACCATTAATGCCTGGTACGGCAAAGGTACGTCTTGCCGATGCATTAAGAACTGTAGAGAATAAGCTAGAAAAAGATTGATTTAAAAAAAATCAAATCTATGTGTAGTAAAAATACAAATAGCAGGAAAAATTATGAATATCCCACCTGACCACCCAAAAATAAAGCCTGCTAAAATAGGTGTTATTCTTGCAAACTTAGGAACGCCAGATGCCACAGATTATTGGTCTATGCGTAGATACCTATCGCAATTTTTGTCAGATAAAAGAGTGGTTGATTACTCATCTTGGCTTTGGCAACCCTTGCTGCAAGGAATAATTTTAACTAGAAGGCCGTTCTCTTCAGGCGAAGCATACCGATCAATATGGAATAATGAATTAAATGAAAGTCCGTTACTTACAACTACCAGACTTCAGTCAAACGCTGTAAAAAAAGAAGTCGAAAAAATTTATGGCAGCGATGTTATCGTCGATTTTGCAATGAGGTATGGCAATCCATCTACAGAAAGCGTCATAAAAAAATTAAAAGATCAAGGCGTAGAAAAGATTGTCTTTTTTCCACTTTACCCACAATATGCCGGCCCAACTACAGCAACGGCAAATGATGAAGCGTTTAGAACTTTGATGAAGATGAATTGGCAACCTTCAATCCGTACAGTTCCTGCATATTTTGACAATCCGTTATATATAAACGCATTAGCAAATTCAGTTAAAGAAAAATATGCATCTCTAGAAAAAAAACCCGATATATTAGTTTGCTCATATCATGGTGTGCCAGTTCGTTACTTGATGGAAGGCGACCCTTACCATTGCCAATGCCAAAAAACGACACGATTGCTCAAAGAAGCACTCGGTTGGAATGACACAGATATAAAAACCACTTTTCAGTCAAAATTTGGACCTGAAAAATGGCTACAGCCATATACTGTAGAAGAAGTTGCGCGCCTAGCAGAAGGCGGGCAAAAGAATATAGCAATAATGTCACCTGCTTTTTCGTCTGATTGTGTGGAAACTTTAGAAGAAATAAATGAAGAAATTTACGAAAGCTTTGAAGAGGCCGGTGGTGAGACATTTACGTATATTGAATGTTTAAATGATAGCGCTGATCATATCAAAATGATGATGGGAATTTTAAAGAATGAATTGGCTGGCTGGATAAAATAACCATTCAATTAAATTTGCTCTGTTTGGGTTATAAAAAATCACGCAATGTTGCTATAAGTGGGACATCTGCTGCAGGCATGGGATAATCACGTAGTTTTCTTGGTTCAACCCAAGCCAATTCTTGGCCCTCTTGCGGTGTTATGATACCTTTCCATTTTCTACAAACAAATACTGGCATTAATAAATGAAAATCTTCATAACTGTGGCTAGCAAAAGTTAAAGGCGCAAGACAGCTAGACCAAGTATCAATTCCTATTTCTTCTTTTAATTCACGAATTAATGCAATTTCTGGTGTTTCCATTGGCTCAACTTTACCTCCCGGAAATTCCCACAAGCCAGCCATTACCTTACCTTCTGGTCTTTTTGCTAATAATACTCGTCCATCTCGATCAATAAGCGCAACAGCAGAAACTAGTATAATTTTCATGATCTATAATCAGCATTTATTGCAATATATTGGTGTGTTAAATCACAAGTCCATACTGTAGCACTTCCATCACCAATCGCTAAATCTACTATTATTTCTAATTCTTGGTTTTTCATATAATTTTGACCTAAATCTTCTCTATAACTTGAAGCAACCCAGCCCTGTTCAGCCACCAATATATTTCCAAACCAAATAGAAATTTTGTCACGATCAGCAGGTTCGCCTGATTTACCTACGCCCATAACAACCCTTCCCCAATTTGGATCTTCACCAGCGACTGCTGTTTTTATAAGTGGTGAATTAGCAATTGCTAATGCAACTGTTTTTGCTGAAATATCAGATACAGCCCCCCTTACTTCAACTTCTAAAAATTTTGTTGCGCCCTCTCCATCTCGCACCACTTGTTTAGCTAAACTTAACATAACTGAATTCAATTCTTCAGTAAATTTGAGAGCTTCATCACTAAACTCATCTACAATAGTTTCAGTCTTTGATTGTCCAGTTGCTATTACCATCAAGCTATCTGATGTTGATGTGTCACTGTCTACAGTTATGCAATTAAAAGTTTTTTCATTTAACTTAGTCAAAATATTTTGCAAAATATTTCTTTTAATTGAAACATCTGTCATTATGTAAACTAGCATTGTCGCCATATCAGGTGCTATCATCCCTGAGCCTTTTGCAAATCCAGAAATGTTGACATTTGAACCGTTAATAGAAAATGAGCTGTATGCGCCTTTTGGAAAAGTATCTGTAGTCATAATAGCTCGAGCGGCAGACTCTAACGAATATTCGCTTAATTTTGAATTTAACTCTTCGATTTTATTAATAATTTTTTCATGTGGTAATTTTTCTCCAATAACTCCTGTTGATGCCGAAAATATAGAATTAAGTGGGATATTCATTTCATTGGAAATAGACGCGCAGATATTTTGTACAGATACCTCACCATGTGATCCCGTAAATGCATTTGAGTTGCCTGAATTAACTATTATCGCTGCTGCGGTTTTATCTGATCGATTTACTAACTTATTTTGGCAATCTAATACACTTGCAGATCGTGTACTTGACCGAGTAAACACACCTGCAATTGAACTACCAGCAGCACATTCCATTAACATAACATCGTCACGATCAGCATATTTAATATTTGCTGCAACTGATGCAAGCCGAATACCTTTAATTTTAGGTAATTTCGGAAACCCATTTTTTGGCGCTAATGGAGAAATATCTTTTGCCATATACTTTTTCTTTAACTCAGCAAGCTCTACCTCCAGTTGAGCTATTGATTTTTCATTTTTCAAAATTCAATCCTTAATTCAGTAATAAAACTCATTTAAATTTATCCGTTTATACAAAATCACATAATATAAATATATACCATTTGATAAGCCGGCGTTGACAGTTCTGAAACACCTGCTTACATGTTTTTTCTCACGTTTTATAAGGAGTCTCTTTCTTTGTGATCTTATTAAGTGGCTTTAGTTAGTCCGGCAAGAGCAGTAAAAAGAAACTAAACTTAATTACGTATCGGTTTTGCCTATGGTTTTTAGGCGTAAGTTAGGAATAAAAGTAATGCTCGGATTAACAAAAGCAGCAAGAAAAATATTTGGGTCGCCAAATGACAAAAAGATTAAGGCTGCTTTACCTTTAGTATCTTCAATAAATTCACTTGAGAGTGATTATCAAGCACTCAGCGACCAGCAAATCAAAGACAAAACTAATGAATTTAAAAAAAGGCTTTCTGAAGGTGAGACTTTAGATCAACTTTTACCAGAAGTGTTTGCTAATGCCCGAGAAGCAGCTTTTAGAGCATTAGGCTTGCGTGCATATGATACACAATTAATGGGTGGGATATTTTTACACCAAGGAAATATTTCAGAAATGAAAACTGGTGAAGGTAAAACATTAGTTGGTGTTTTTCCTGTATATTTAAATGCATTAACGGGAAGGGGAGTTCATGTCGTAACGGTTAATGATTATCTCGCTTCACGCGACGCAGAGTGGATGGGTAAAGTATATACCTTCCTAGGAATGACGACAGGCATTGTTGTGCCCGACATGGAAGAAGACACTAAATTAGCTGCATATGCATGTGATATAACTTACGCAACAAACAATGAATTGGGTTTTGACTATCTTCGAGATAATATGAAATCAGATTTAAAACAAATGGCACAAAGAGACCATTACTTTGCTATAGTCGATGAAGTTGACAGCATTTTGATAGATGAAGCAAGAACCCCACTTATAATTTCTGGTCCAGCCGAAGATAGAACAGAACTATATAAATCAATTGATGCATTAATTCCTGAATTACAAAGCAATCATTATGATTTAGACGAAAAATCTCGTTCTTCATCTCTTACAGATGAAGGAAATGAATTTGTAGAAAAGCGTTTACTTGAACTAAAATTATTACCTGAAGAACAATCTCTATATGATCCAGAGAGTACATCTCTTGTTCATCACATAAATCAAGGTCTGCGCGCTCATACTCTTTTCAGTCGCGATAAAGATTATATAGTAAAAAATAATGAAGTTGTTCTCATTGATGAGTTTACTGGCAGGATGATGTCAGGCCGCAGAATGTCTGACGGTTTACACCAAGCAATAGAGGCTAAAGAAAACGTTGATATTAAAGCTGAGAATGTAACTTTAGCATCTGTAACATTTCAAAATTACTTTAGACTTTATGACAAACTAGCTGGCATGACAGGAACTGCTTTAACAGAAGCTGAAGAGTTTTCTGAAATATATGGCTTAGGTGTAGTTGAAGTCCCTACTAACAAACCTATCGCTCGCCAAGATGATCATGATGCAATATACCGAACAGCTACTGAAAAATTTACTGCAATTGTTGAGGAAATTGGCAAAGCACATTCTAACAAACAGCCGATTTTAGTTGGAACTACATCAATTGATAAATCTGAGTACTTATCACAACTTTTAAATGATAAAAAACTATTAAAAAATATATCTGAAAAATTATTAACACAGTCTAATGAAGCAAAGAAATTAGAAGAAAAAGATAAATTTAAAAGTTATTCAGAATCTTTTGAAAAACTTTCAAAAACAGGTATATCTCATAAAATACTTAACGCTCGTTTTCATGAACAAGAAGCATCAATCATAGCCGATGCTGGAGTTCCAAGCGCTGTGACAATCGCTACCAACATGGCTGGTAGGGGAACAGATATACAATTAGGGGGAAATGTTGAGATGCGCATTTCTGCTGCATTAGATAAAGCAACAAAAAAATCTGACCCGGTTGAAATACGAAAAACTATCACTGAAGAAATCAATAATGCAAAAAAGGTTGCTTTAGATGCCGGTGGGTTGTTTGTTCTTGCTACAGAGCGACATGAAAGTCGCCGTATTGATAATCAATTGCGTGGTAGATCTGGGCGCCAAGGTGATCCTGGAAGATCTGCATTTTTCTTGTCTTTGGAAGATGATTTAATGAGAATTTTCGGATCAGAAAAGTTAGACGCAGTTCTTGGTAAATTAGGTATGGATGAGGGTGAAGCCATTATACACCCTTGGGTTAATAAATCTTTAGAACGAGCCCAAGCGAAAGTAGAAGGCCAAAATTTTGACGTTAGAAAACAACTATTAAAGTTTGATGATGTAATGAACGATCAACGTAAGGCAATCTTTGAGCAAAGACTAGAAATCATGAAGTCTAGCGACCTATCGAATACAGTAAAAGACATGCGTGATGAAGTGATTGAGGATTTAGTTGATGAGGCAATACCTGCAAAATCCTATCCTGACCAATGGAATATTCAAGGGCTTGCACAATCAGTTAAAGAAACCCTTGGATTAGATTTACCAATAACTAAATGGGCTGATGAAGAAGGAATTGATGATGAGGATATTATTGATCGACTTCGTGAAGCAGGCGATGCTGAAATGGTTAAAAAAATTGAAGGCATTGGATCAGAAAACATTAAATCAGCTGAAAAACAACTTTTGTTGGGTACAATAGACCAGAAATGGAGAGAACATCTCATTACCTTAGAACACCTCAGATCAGTTGTTGGAATGCGTGGGTATGCAAATCGTGATCCTTTAAACGAATATAAAACAGAGTCATTTGAACTTTTTGAGTCTATGTTAGAAGGGTTAAGAACTGATATTACAAGACAAATGTCTCGTTTACAGCCTCAAACTCCAGAACAACAAATGGCTGCTTTACAACAGCAAATTCAAACCGCTCTAAGCCAAGGTATGGACGTTAAAGAAATAAAAGCACGCGTAAAAGAAGCTTATGGAATTGATATTCAATTAGAAGCACCAAAAGCTCCTAAAATTGACAAAAATGATCCGAAAACTTGGCCGCCTTTAAGTCGAAACGATAAGTGTTTATGTGAGTCAGGTAAGAAGTACAAGCATTGTCATGGCGCACTAAAATAACATTAAATCCAAGTTGGGTAGAACTTATTGGATGGTGAGCTTGTAAAAATTTCGCATCCGTTTGATGTGACACCAATGGAATGCTCAAATTGTGCTGATAATGATTTATCTTTGGTAACCGCCGTCCAATCATCTGCCAATATTTTTGTCTGTGGTTTGCCTAAGTTTACCATTGGTTCAATCGTAAAAAACATGCCTTCCTCTAAAACCGCTCCGGTACCCCATCGGCCAAAATGCACAACATTAGGGGCAGAATGAAATACTCTGCCCAATCCATGACCACAAAAATCACGTACAACAGAACATCTCTGGGCCTCGACATATGCTTGAATAGCTGCTCCAATATCACCAAAAGTATTTCCTGGTTTTACTTGGTCAATACCAATCATTAAGGCAGTATGAGTTATATCAATTAGTCTTTCTGCTTTTCTTGATAATTTACCACATACATACATACGTGATGTATCACCAAACCATCCATCTAAAATGCAAGTAACATCTATATTAAGAATGTCTCCATCTTTTAATTTTTTGTCAGATGGTATTCCGTGGCAAACAACATGATTAAGGGAAATACAAGATGATTTTGTATAGCCCCTATACCCAAGTGTTGCAGGTATTGCTCCAGCATCAATCATATAATCATGTATAAGTTTATCCAATGCATCAGTTGTCACACCTGGAACAACATGCTCAGTTATCATGTCTAATATTTCAGCGGCCAATGCTCCAGATTTTCTCATTCCGTCAAATTCTTCAAGAGTATGGATAGTAATACCATCTGCATTTAATCTGGGTTTAATATTCACAATATTTACCTTGTTTCTATTTCTTTTGGTTAAGCAGAATTACTCACATTTGCCAAGTCTAGTCTTTTACCAATTGTAATACCTTCTTTAGATATAACACAATCATAACACAAAACCCGCACACCTTGTTTAATCGCATTATTGTAGGACTCTTCATAATTTGGATCAATATCTCCAGCTATTTTAAATAAATCTATATCAGAGCGCTGTACTAAAAATAGTATGGTTGATTGAAAACCCTTTTTAACCATTTCAGTTAATTCATTCATATGTTTAGCTCCACGAAGTGTTTTACTGTCGGGAAATTCAGCCAGGCCGGCTTCTCTTGATAACGTAACACTTTTTACTTCTAAAAACATTTTGGGTGCTTGTTTAAAATAAAGTAAAAAGTCTATTCGAGAGTTTTCTCCATATTTTATTTCTGTTTCATAACTTTCATAATTCAAACCAAAAGCATTGTTATCTAAAGCCTCTTTAATTATTTTGTTAGCGTAATGAGTGTCCACACCAATAAAAGTTTTATTGGTTTCAATTAACTTCCATGAATATTTTAATTTTCTTTTTGGATCATCATTAATTTCTAACCAAACTGTTGACCCTGGCTTGGCTAACTCTAACATAGAGCCTGGATTAGCTACATGCGCAGTCACAATTGATCCATTTTCTAACGTGACGTCTGCTAAAAAACGCTTATATCTCTTTACTAGGGTGCCCTTAATCAGGGAGCTTTCAAATTTCATAAGGAATATATAAATGACCAACCCAACAGCTGCAATGATCGTAATAGGTGATGAAATTTTATCTGGGCGAACAAGAGATGCAAATATGTTCAATCTAGCAGGGAAGCTTAGCGTTCATGGAATAAACTTACTAGAAGTGAGGGTAATATCAGACAAATCTTCAGAAATTATAGCTGCTGTGAATGCAACACGGGCAAAATATGATCACGTTTTTACAAGTGGGGGCATAGGCCCAACTCATGATGATATAACTGCAGATTGTATAGCTGCTGCATTTAATGTTCAAATTGGCATTCGCGATGATGCAAAAAACATTTTAGCCACGAATTATGAAAATGGAATTAAGGACCTTACTCCTGCTCGTTTGCGTATGGCTAGAATACCAGATGGTGCACATTTAATAGAAAATATGATTTCAAAAGCTCCTGGTTTTTCAATGGAAAATGTACATGTCATGGCTGGAGTGCCAAGTGTGTTTAATTGTATGATTGATTGGTTGTTACCTAAATTGAAAAAAGGTGCAGAAATGATAAGTTCAAGCATTAGAGTTGATTTGCCAGAAAGCCACATAGCAGAACCATTGGGAGTAATTGCAAATAAATTTCCTGATGTATCTATTGGCTCATATCCATTTTATGAAGAGAATAAACATGGAGCAAATATTGTTATAAGGTCTACACAAAGCGCCCTAATCTCAGCCGTTGAGTCAGAAGTTAGAGCTGCATTTAAATTACAATGAGCCCAAGTATCAAAGAGTTTTATGATGTAATTGATTTAACTTGGCCATCTGTATCAAATCAATTGCAGAATGGTTGGCTTATTAAAAATGGAGGTGGTGGTGGCAAAAGAGTATCTGCTACAATAAGAGTTAATCCCAATGCAAAAATTGAAATTGCTGAAAGTTTAATGGAGAGTATTAATCAAAATAAATTATTCATGATTAGAAAAGGGGATGAAAATTTAGATTATAAATTGCATAAATTAGGATATAAATTAATCGATCCATCTATATTGCTTGGCTCACCAATTGAGCGGCTAGATAAAACATTTGATGGTGAATTTCATGTAGCACCAAACGAAAAAATGAAAGCCTTATGGATCAATGCTGGAATTAATGAAAAACGCCTAAATGTAATGAACCGGGCAAAAGTATTAAAGTCTTATGTTACGATTGATAACACCGCAGTTGCATTCGTGGCTATTTATAATTCTATAGCAATGGTCCATGCGCTTGAAGTTGCGAAAGTAAAACAAAGACAAGGTTTTGGTAAAAAAATCATGCAGCAAATAGCTGGCTGGGCAGCTACGAATGGTGCAAATTATTTAACGGTTATTACTGTTCATAATAATCTTCCAGCTAAAAGCCTTTATCAACACTTAAGAATGACAAAGCTTGGTAATTATCACTATAGGATTAAGTTATAATCACCAAGTTTCATTGCCATAGTTTTTAAAGTGCGCACTTAAATAATCAATAAAAACTCGAAGTTTTGGAGGGATGTGGTCTAATGAGGGGTAGACTACATATACACCTAATTCAGGTAACTTTAAATCAGTTAAAACTTTTTGGAGTGAGCCATCTTTTATTTTTTCCCCATAAATAAAACATGGTAAGTAAGCCAAACCTAATCCTGCTTTGGCGGCCATCATCAAGGACTTTCCATCATTTACGGTTAAACTATTTTTTCCACGGATTTGGCGTTCTTCACCATCAAGTCCAGGTATCCTCCAAAATTTATTTCTACTATCGAAAGAATAATTAAGTAACTGATGATTTGATAAGTCATTAATATTTTTTGGAATACCATTACGTTTTAA
>ENA-OSET01005588-OSET01005588.1-sediment-metagenome-genome-assembly--contig:-NODE-5588-length-10548-cov-3.565276_pt1 | contig 10548 bp, 8 predicted proteins | sample MGYA00237882_ERZ534229 | MGnify/ENA primary metagenome ERZ534229 (study PRJEB26408, sample SAMN06266212) | sediment metagenome | isolation source: Hudson Canyon methane seep mesocosm | place: USA:Hudson...
CTGCTCTCGTTCAGCAACAACCCCTGCCAACGCCGCTTCACCAACACCTTTAATTGCACCTAAGCCATAACGAATTGATTTTTCATCTGCCACGGTAAATTGAATTTTGCTGCTATTCACATCAGGTGGCAATACGGTTAAACCTATGTCTCGACAATCATCGATCAAGCCAACGATCTTATCCGTATTATCCATCTCGGCAGATAAAACAGCGGCCATAAATGCGGCGGGATAGTGTGCCTTTATGGTATTGCTTAGTAATTTATTGAGGCTATTTAACCAGAACTGTTTGCGGTGGTACTTCACTTGGTGAATTAGCTTATTGATGGGGAATTGATAAAGGAAGGGGCTGACGGTCATGCCAAAAGGCGGGCTTGATTGTATGCATTCCCCACAAATATAGCGGGCTTGAGAACTGCTTTCTGGCTTGAGGTGGATTTGTATAGGTGGGCCGGGTAATGCACAAAGGTGACAAGGATTACTATTCCAGGGCATATCGTCTAGGCAGGGGAGACAAAATCTAGCGTGATGTTCGGTCTTCTCATCGCAAAGCAAGCACGATTTTTCTCTGATACCGAGCAAAAATAGAGAGTATAGAAACTTCGACTTGTTAACCAAAAAATAAAATAAGGTTGACAACTTTGAGAGAATGTTTATCATTTAGCATATCCTTATGCGTGTGTTTGAGATCTTTTTATACGACTATTGGCCTCTAAATATAGTGTTTGAAATCTCAGTTTTTATAAAGTTTTGTACACGTTTTAGCATAAATTTATCTTTGGAATTTTGATATGACGCTTTTATCGACAACATCTCCCTACGGTAAAGTAAGACAAGACTGGACGCGTGAACAAGTTCAGGCCATTTTTGATTTACCTTTTAATGAGTTGATGTTTCAGGCGCAAACAGTACACCGCGCAAATTTTGATCCCAATGAAGTTCAAGTCAGTACCTTATTGTCGATAAAAACCGGCGCATGTCCAGAAGATTGCAAATATTGTCCTCAAAGCGGTCACTACAATACCGGTCTAGAAAAAGAACGTTTACTCCAAGTTGAGAAAGTGCTTGAGAAAGCCCTACAAGCCAAAGCGTCCGGAAGTACTCGGTTTTGTATGGGTGCTGCCTGGAAACATCCAAGCGAAAAAGATTTACCGGCCGTATTGGATATGGTTAAAGGTGTAAAAGCGCTTGGCTTGGAGACATGTATGACTTTGGGTAAATTAAGCGGTGATCAAGCGACTCAGTTAGGCGAAGCAGGTTTGGATTACTACAACCACAACCTTGATACGTCGCCAGAGTACTACGAAAAAATTATTACTACTCGAAGCTATCAAGATCGTCTAGATACGATATCTCATGTACGCGATGCCGGTATGAAAGTGTGTAGTGGCGGCATCGTCGGGATGGGAGAACAGGCCAAAGATAGAGTTGGTTTGATGGTTCAGTTGGCCAATTTGCCGCAGCAACCCGAGAGTGTTCCGATCAACATGTTAGTGAAAGTCAAAGGTACGCCTTTGGAAAATGTTGATGAAATAGATAACTTTGATTTTATTCGCTGTATTGCCGTGGCACGAATTCTCATGCCGAAAAGTCATGTCAGGCTGTCTGCAGGGCGAGAGTCAATGTCTGATGAAATGCAGGCGATGACATTTTTGGCTGGCGCTAATTCTATCTTCTATGGCGATTGTTTGTTAACCACACCGAATCCAGAAACCAATAAAGACCTTCAACTTTTTAAGCGCTTAGGTTTACGTCCAGAGCCAGGTATTACTCATTCTGATGAAGATCAAGAGCAGGTTTTGAATAAAGCGCTTGAGGCAAAACGAACGGATCATTTGTTTTATGAGGCTTCATCAGAAGACCTCATAAATACACGAACAGTAAACTAATTGTCAGTTTTTGAGCAGCAATGGCTTGAGGCACTAGAGGCTAAAAAAGCCGCGGGACTCTGGCGCCATCATCGCCTGTTAACGTCGCCTCAAGGTGTCAATGTATGTGTCGATGGGCGACAAATGCTGGCCTTTTGTAGTAATGACTATCTGGGTCTGGCTAATCATAAGGAAGTAAAACAAGCCGCTTTAGATGCGATTCAAACTGCGGGTGTCGGAAGTGGTGCTTCACATCTAGTTATAGGCCATCACCAAGAGCACGACTTACTTGAGTCTGAACTGGCTACCTTTACTAACAGAGATCGTGCGCTCATTTTTTCTAGCGGTTATATGGCCAATTTAGCGGTCATATCTACTTTACTGAATAAGTCAGATTTAGTCCTTGAAGATAAACTTAATCATGCCTCTTTAATAGATGGCGGTTTATTGAGTGGCGCAAGATTCCAGCGTTACTTGCATAATGACATCAATAGTCTGAGCAATTATCTTCAAAAATTTTCTAAAAATGCCAAGTCGATAGGTGAAAATAAGCCTGAAAGTAAAACACTGGTGGTGACAGATGGTGTTTTTAGCATGGACGGTGACGTTGCTAATTTGGTTGACATGGTGGATATATGCAAGCAGCAAAATGCCTTGTTAATGGTAGATGATGCACACGGCATGGGGGTTTTGGGGCCAGGTGGCCGGGGATGTGTAGCTGAATTAGGTCTGTCACAAACTGACGTGCCGGTTTTAGTGGGTACTTTTGGTAAAGCCTTTGGAACTTCAGGCGCTTTTGTTGCTGGCTCTGAGACTTTCATCGAATATTTAATTCAATGTGCACGACCTTACATTTATACCACCGCCATGCCGCCTTCTATAGTGGCTGCCACACGTAAAAGCCTTCAGTTAATTCAAACTGCTGACCAAGAGCGTGCTCACTTATCTTCAATGATTCATTACTTTCGAGAAAAGGTAGTCTCATTAGGTTATCAGCTGATGGACTCTTCAACGCCTATTCAGCCTATCCTCATTGGAAGCAGTGAGTCGGCAGTGGCCTTATCTGATTTTTTGGCGAAAGAAGGGGTGCTCGTTACAGCGATACGACCACCTACCGTGCCAGATAAAACCGCTCGTTTGCGTGTCACATTTAGTGCAGCGCATACCAAGGACAATGTGGATCAGTTACTTGTTGCTTTAGCGAAGGCTAAGCATTCAGGCGTGGTTTAGCGTGATTCATTTACTGATCGTCAACGGTTGGTCGGCCAATGCTGAGTTTTGGGCAGAATTTTCAGGTGACGTGTCAGATGAATACTCAGTTCAGATAATCGATCTAGGCCTAAATGTCAGTCCAGAGCAGTATTTGGATGTTATCGATAGTCAAATTCAAGATAACACAATACTAATAGGCTGGTCGTTGGGGGGAATGTTAGTGACACAATATTCTGCTTTAACGAAGCGACGATTTTTGGGTGTGATGACGCTTCAGTGCAACCCTTGTTTTATAATTAAGCACGACTGGCCACATGCCATGAGTCGGGACACGTTTGATACGCTTAAAAATGTAGTGTCGGAATCTGAGCTCTCTACTCTAGTAAAGCGGTTTACGCATTTGCTGGTGTCTGGCAGTGAACTGCATAAACAAGATCGACTGAAGCTGAGATCGATTTACTCGGTAGAGAAACTCCCATCAAGGGATGTTTTGAATAATGGCTTATCCATGCTTGAAGAGCTTGATGTTAGGGCGGTGTTGAAAGATATAACTGTTCCTTGTTGTCATGTGTTTTCTGAATTTGATTCTCTCGTGCCTTCTGCTGTTGTCGCGGATATCAAATTAATAGTACCTAATCATAGTTTCGAAATGATTAAAAATTCGGGACATTTCCCTCAAGGAGCTTATCGACAGGCTTTAATCGTTATCTTGAATACGTTTGTATCTTCAATTATTGATGGAGTGGCAGGATGAGCGTTGAACGAATAGATAAAAAAGCAATCGCAAAGTCATTTGGAAAAGCCGCGTGTCACTACGATTCTGTTGCTCACTTTCAATGTTGGGTAGGGGATCAGTTACTGACTAAAATTCCCGCTAGAAGTGCGAAAACTATCGTTGACTTAGGTTGTGGAACTGGATTTTATATGCCGGAACTACAATCACGATTTCCTGAGGCATCTGTTTATGGTTTGGATTTGTCAGAAGATATGGTTCGTTTTGCGAGAGACTCACGAAGTAATACGTCACTAAATTGGTTAGTGGGGGACGCAGAGAGTTTACCGTTTCAAACGGGATCGGTTGATGTGATTTTTTCCAGTTTATCAATTCAATGGTGCGGCAATTTACAGGCCTTGTTTTTGGAAATATCGAGAGTGCTATCTAAAGACGGGGTATTTGTTTTTTCTAGCTTAGTAGATGGGTCTCTTTCGGAATTAAAACAAGCTTGGTCAGCGGTGGATGATCAGCAGCATGTGAATGCATTTGCGCAGAAACAGGATTACCAGCAAGCGATAACAGGAACCGGTCTAGCGATATCTACCTTGGATGTTGAAGAAAAGGTGCTGCGTTATCAAAGAGTAAAAGACTTAACGCAGGAGTTGAAAACTTTGGGCGCGCATAATATGACATCTCACCGACCTTCTAAAATGACGGGGAAAAGCCGTATTCGGAAATTTCTTTCAGCATATGAAACTTTTCGACAAGAAGACGGTCTTTTACCCGCGAGTTATCAAGTACTTTGGGGTGTTGTGAGAGAAGCTGAGTTAGTGAAAATCACATAAATGAAAATGTAAATATATGGTGAGGGACTCATGGCCAAGACTTTCTTTTTAACCGGTACCGATACCGGAGTAGGTAAAACCTTTGTTAGTTGTGCTTTGTTAGCTGCAGCCAATGAAAAAGGCTTAAGTACTATGGGCCTGAAACCTCTTGCAGCGGGTTGTGAGTTAGTGAATGGTCAGTTACAAAACGAAGATGCCCAACTACTGCAAAAACATATGAGCGTTGACTTGCCCTATGTTCAGATTAATCCAGTAGCATTAAAAGTGGCGGCATCGCCGCATATTGCGGCTGCGCTAGAAGAAAGGACTGTTACTGCAAATCGAATGGAAGGTGTCTGTCGAGGTGCATTAATGGCATGTCCAGATTTTGCATTAGTAGAAGGGGCTGGAGGCTGGCGAGTGCCTATTAGTCCCCGAGAAACCATGGCCGACCTAGCAAAAAAATTAGACTTTGGGGTGATTCTGGTGGTGGGTTTAAGGTTGGGGTGTTTGAATCATGCCTTACTAACGGCTGAGGCTATTAGGCGTGATGGTTTAAACTTAGTCGGCTGGGTTGCTAATCGAGTTGAAGCGACGCCTATGCAGTATGAGGCAGAAAATATTGCTACCTTAAAGTCCGCCCTAGATGCGCCGATGATAGGTGATATTCCCTTCAGCTCAGGTGCGGAGCCTGAAACACTTTGTAAACACCTGGCGTTAAGTTGTCTAGAAATGTAACTAAAGTCTCTTCTTGGTTGAAAAGTAGACAAATCTTTGCTTCAATGATTGAATCCGAGTGACATTTAATCCCTCGATTATGCATTCTACACTGCACTCTACAATATAAGGGTAAGCGCGATGGCGATTGAATCGATATTGCAAACAGGTCTTCAAGGTGTACAGAAAGGCTCCGCAGGTGCTGAAAAAGCGGCGCTTGATATCGTGCGTTCTGGAAGTGATAGCTCAGTTGAGTCGGTTGGATCGAATGATGTGACAGAATCAATCGTCGACCTACAGCTTTACGAGCGTTCTATTGAAGCCTCAGCTCAAGTGGTTAAAACGGCTGATGAAGTGTTGGGTTCGTTACTAGATACCTTTGCATGACCTTAATATGATTTATAGTAATAACTCTTTAGAGATATCTATATGGATTCAACGTCTCTTGCCAATGGTTCGCTAATAAATAGCTCCTTAATTAAAAGTCCGCTAATTTCTGATCCTCTTCAGGGTCAACGCTCTTCGCCTAATCCATCAAAGCTTTCAGACACTAATTCAATTACCTCTAGTTCAACCGACTTGGGTAAAACCAATTTAAAGCCCTCAGTATTTGTCTCCATTAGCGTTAACGCTCAACCTAGCCAAGTTTCAGCAACTGAGGCTGCCCCTGAGTTGTATAGTCGGGCATCGATAGGTGCTTCGGCTAGAGCGGAACAATATACTGCTTCAAACGGGCAAGTAACTCCTCAGGGCTTAAGTGATACAGAAAAAGCTTCTGTTGAACAAGTTGGTGATGAGCCTGTAGGAGACACAAATAAAGAAGCGACTACTGCTAATAGCAATGACAAGGGTGAAATTTCGGGAAATAAAAATTCCTCAGAATTGGCGTTAGATGATCAAGAGCAAGAACAACTTCAAGAATTAAAACTCAGGGATAGAGAAGTTAGGGCGCATGAGCAAGCTCATAAATCTGCAGGTGGGCAGTATGCAGGGGCTATTTCTCTAAGTTATCAATCTGGCCCTGATGGTAAGCGCTATGCCGTTGGTGGAGAAGTGTCAATAGATGTATCGCCTGTCAGTGGTGACCCACAGGCCACTATTGCAAAAATGAATGTTGTGAGAGCAGCAGCGTCGGCACCGGCTAATCCATCAGCTCAAGATCGTAGTGTTGCAGCTGCTGCTTCGAGTGCTATTTCAAAAGCGCAAGGTGATCTAGTGGCATTGGCGGCTGAGTCAGTACCTCCGGCTGATATTGAGGGTGAAGATAAAGGTGAAATAAAGGTACGAGATCAGCAGCAAAACAACGACCCACAAAACGCTACTGCCGTGAATGCTTATGAAGCAATTTCAACTAGCAAACCTACCCAGCAAGAGAGCATTATTGACGCTCTGGTTTGAACTTAATGACGAATCAGTCTAAAAAATTACATTCTATCTACTGATCATAACGGCACTTTTTAAAATCTCTGCTAACCTTTTGTTTATGCAAGCGTAGCCGAACTGTCATTGTTTGGTGGCGTAAATCTACAAGCAATTTTCCCCTTCAAAAACGTTAACTATTGTGGATTTTAAAGGCGGTTTTCTTGACAAATGATAAAACCAAACGTATGTTTCAAACAGTCGTTTGATATTTGAAGTTTAAATTCGAGTAAATACTCGATAAAAATATAGCTCACCTTTGTACGACAAACTGATTTTTTAAGGTGAACTTGCCGCTTGATAATTTTCATTTAAACATTATGTGGAAAGCAAAAAGCACTAAAACGTAAATAAATAAATTTGAGGTTAAAGCTATGCCAGAATACAAAGCTCCCCTACGCGATATTAAGTTCATTATGGATGAAGTTTTGAACAGTGAAGCGCACTACAAAAATATTGGTGCAGAAGAAGCTACACCCGATATGATTGATGCGATCATCGGAGAAGGTGCAAAGTTTTGTGAAGAAGTGCTAGCGCCTTTAAACCAAGTTGGTGATCAGGAAGGTTGTACTTGGAGTGAGGATGGCGTGACTACGCCTACGGGCTTTAAAGCAGCTTATGAGCAATTTGTTGAAGGCGGGTGGCCATCAATGAATGCACCTGTTGAGCATGGTGGTCAAGGTTTACCTGAGTCAATCAATATTGTATTGAGTGAATTGATCGGAACAGCTAACTGGTCGTGGGGTATGTACCCGGGTCTTAGTCATGGTGCGCGTGCAACAATTGAAGAGCATGGAACGCCTGAGCAACAAGAAACATATTTGACTAAACTAATCACGGGTGAGTGGACAGGTACTATGTGCTTGACTGAGCCTCAATGTGGTTCTGATTTAGGTATTTTAACGACTAAAGCTGAGCCAAATGCTGACGGTAGTTACAATATTACTGGTACTAAGATCTTTATCTCAGCCGGTGAGCACGATATGGTAAACAATATCGTTCATGTTGTATTAGCGCGTTTGCCTGGTGCACCTGAAGGCACTAAGGGGATTTCGTTATTTATCGTACCTAAGTTTTTACCTGATGCTGAAGGTAACCCAGGTGAAAAGAACCATGTTACGTGCGGTTCGCTAGAGCATAAAATGGGTATTCACGGTAACTCAACATGCGTAATGAACTTCGATGCATCTAAAGGTTGGTTGATTGGTCCTGAAAACAAGGGCCTAAACTGCATGTTCACGTTTATGAACGTGGCACGTATTGGTACCTCTATTCAAGGTCTGGCAGCAGCTGAAGGTTCGTTCCAGGGTGCACTAGCTTATGCTAAAGATCGTTTAGCGATGCGTTCATTGACAGGGCCAAAGAATCCAGACGGCAAGGCTGATCCTATTATTGTTCACCCTGACGTTCGTCGTATGCTACTAACGCAAAAGTCGATTGCTGAAGGTTCACGGGCAATGATCTATTTCGCTGCACAACATGCTGATTTATTGGTGCACGGAAATGAAGATGAGAAGAAAGCGTCTGATGATATGCTTGGTTTCTTAACGCCAATTCTGAAAGCGTTCTGTACTGAAGCAGGATACGAAGCGGCTAACCATGGTGTTCAGGTATTCGGTGGACATGGTTTTATCGCAGAATGGGGAATGGAGCAGATTGTTCGTGATACGCGTATCGCCTTGTTATATGAAGGAACTACGGGTATTCAGGCACTTGATTTATTAGGTCGTAAAGTACTAATGACGCAGGGTGCAGCACTGAAGAACTTCACTAAACTTGTTCATAGCTTCTGTAAAGAAAATACTGACAATGAAGGTCTAGCGCCATTTGTTGAGCCTTTAGCTAAATTGAATAAAGAGTGGGGCGATATTACGATGAAGATTGGCATGAATGCTATGAAGAATCGTGATGAAGTAGGTGCGGCTTCGGTTGATTACCTAATGTACTCTGGATATGTTTGTTTAGCATATTTCTGGGCGCAGATGGCTTCAGTTGCTCAACAGAAGTTAGATGCAGGCACTACAGAAGAAGCATTTTATAAAACTAAGATTCAAACAGCTAAGTTTTATTATGAGCGTATATTGCCAAGAACATTAGCGCACGCGCAAATGATTGAAGCGGGTGCTGACTCAATGATGGCTGTTGAAGAAGAAAATTTCTCTTTCTAAAAGAGTGATTTAAAAAAAAGCCCGCATTAGCGGGCTTTTTGCGTTAGAATATGCCGCGAGATTTTAGGGCTTTGCTAGGATGCAGGGTTTTTTGGTTAGGTTTAGTTGGTTGAATTGAGGGTAAGTTTGAATGGCAGATTATAAAGCTCCGTTAAAAGATATTCGTTTTGTAATGAATGAGGTTTTTGGCGCAGAACAACTTTGGGCATCATTGGAAGGCACTAAAGACACAATTGATATTGAGACAGCAGAAGCTGTTTTAGAAGAAGCAGGTAAGATCACTTCGACTTTAATTGCACCGCTAAGCCGAAACGGTGATGAAGAAGGTTGTACTTGGTCTGAATCAGGTGTGACGACTGCCAAAGGTTATAAAGACGCTTACAATACGTTTGTTGAAGGTGGCTGGTCAGGCTTAACAGGTAACCCTGAGTTTGAAGGCATGGGCATGCCAAAGATGATAGGCGCTCAATATGAAGAAATGCTTTACGCCGCAGATGTTTCATTCGGCCTTTATGTTTGTTTAACCTCCGGTGCAAGTCTTGCCATTGACGCACATGCAACCGAAGAACTGAAGCAAAAATATTTACCTAAGATGTACTCTGGACAGTGGGCTGGAGCGATGGACCTGACTGAGCCTCATTCAGGTACTGACTTGGGTATTATCAGAACAAAAGCGACGGAAAACGGTGATGGTAGTTACAATATTACCGGAACGAAAATTTTTATCACTGGCGGTGATCAAGATCTTTCTGAGAACATTATTCATTTAGTGTTAGCTAAGCTTCCAGATGCGCCAGCAGGACCAAAAGGTATTTCTTTGTTTCTGGTACCTCGAAATAAAGTTGACGAAAATGATGTCGTTGGCGAAAACAACCAGGTAACTTGTGGTTCGATCGAGCACAAGATGGGCATTAAAGGCAGTGCCACCTGTGTCATCAATTTTGACGCGGCGCGCGGCCTGATGATCGGTGAACCGAACCGTGGTTTGAACTGCATGTTCACTTTTATGAACATGGCGCGCATCGCAACCGGACTGGAAGGTTTGGCTGCAACCGAAGCGTCATTTCAGGGCGCACTCGCCTATGCAAAAGACCGTCTGCAATTTCGTTCAATGGGCGGAATCAAGAATCCCGATGGACCTGCAGATGCAATTATCGTACATCCAGACGTACGTCGTATGCTCTTGACTCAGAAGGCGTTTGGCGAAGGTAACCGAGCCTTGGCGATCTACTGTATGCAGCTTGTCGACACGACGCTTTATAGCGAAGATGCCGAAGCCAAGCACCTTGCAGAGTCAAAACTCGCCTTCCTGACCCCTATCGTAAAAGCCTTCCTGACCGAAACAGCGCAAGAAGCCACCAGCTACGGTATGCAGGTATTCGGCGGTCATGGTTATATCAAAGAATGGGGTATGGAACAGCTCGCCAGAGACACTAGAATTTGTACCATGTATGAAGGCACTACAGGTATTCAAGCATTGGATCTTTTTGGCCGAAAAGTATTAGCTGATAACGGTAAAGGTTTTGCCGATTTTATTGCTTTATTAATGAAAGATGCCATAGATATGGAAGAAGAATTTTCAAAGCCATTGATTGAAAGTATTGAACAATGGAAAAATATCACGT
>ENA-OSET01005589-OSET01005589.1-sediment-metagenome-genome-assembly--contig:-NODE-5589-length-10547-cov-10.959121_pt1 | contig 10547 bp, 11 predicted proteins | sample MGYA00237882_ERZ534229 | MGnify/ENA primary metagenome ERZ534229 (study PRJEB26408, sample SAMN06266212) | sediment metagenome | isolation source: Hudson Canyon methane seep mesocosm | place...
TGTAAAGCTAAAGCCAACGGTAATTACATTAATTCTATCTTAGCTTTACAGGAAGCATTATCTGCAGGTTATGATGAAGCGTTATTGCTTGATCATCAAGGTTGTGTTGCTGAAGGCAGCGGTGAAAATCTATTTATCGTGCGCAATGGTGTTATTTATACGCCAGATACCACTTCTGCGTTAGAAGGTATTACTCGCGAGACTATCATGACGATTGCTAAAGAGCACGGTCTTGAAGTGATAGAAAAACGTATTACGCGTGATGAGGTTTATATCGCAGATGAGGCGTTCTTTACGGGGTCTGCAGCTGAAGTGACGCCAATTCGTGAATATGATGATCGTAAAATAGGCTCGGGGTCGCGTGGGCCTATTACCGAAAAAATTCAGACTTTATACTTTGATTATGTACACGGTCGTAGAACTGACCATGAAGAGTGGTTGGCGCGAATTAAATAAAGCATATTGAGCACCAATAAAAAAGCACAGAGAAAAACACAATCTCTGTGCTTTTTTGTATTTGTAATTTTATTTAAAGTCCGTACTGCTGTTGATACTTTTTGATAGCTTCGATATTCATGCCATAAGAATCATCAGCTTCAATAAATTCAATAATATGCTCTAAAGCAATAATTGACACTACCGGCATATCAAAACGGTGACTCACTTCTTGTATTGCCGAAATATCATTTTCGCCTTTTTCTTGGCGATCTAAGGCAATTAATACGCCTGCGGGTGTTGCGCCAGCATCATTAATAATTACTACCGACTCGCGTACCGAAGTCCCAGCGGTAATTACATCATCCAAAATCAATACATTGCCTTTTAAAGGTGCACCTACTAAATTTCCGCCTTCGCCATGATCTTTGGCTTCTTTACGATTAAAAGAAAAGGGGATATCGCTGTCTTGTATGTCGGCATAAGCGATGGAGGTCGTGCAAACTAAAGGAATGCCTTTATAAGCTGGGCCATATAAAATATCGACTTTTATTTTTGAATGAATGAGCGCTTTAGCATAAAACTCACCTAATTTCGCTAATTGAGCGCCAGTGTTAAATAAGCCGGTATTAAAAAAATAAGGGCTAATGCGACCAGATTTTAAATGAAATTGGCCGAATTTTAATACGCCACATTCCAAAGAGTATTGAATAAATTGTTTTTGATAATCAAGCATTGATTAATCCTATGTTATGAGCCAAGAAATTTTTCTAAAATACTATCCAGAAAGTGCCAGCCTTTTTCTGAGCAGTAGTAATGTTGTTTATGCTCAACTAATAAGCCTTGCTGCAAGCAGTTAGTTAAAGCTGGTTCTAATGTTTGTGCGCTTAAGCCGGTTCTTTGCGTATAAGTATCAAGACTGAAGCCAGATTTTAAGCGTAAACTATTCATCACAAATTCGAGCGCTAAATCTTCCGTTTTTATCGCATTGGCAAGTCTATCACTCTTATCTTGCTTGAGATATTGCTCTGGTTGTTTTGGTTTCGTAGTACGGACAATATGATTAGGTGTGGCCTGAGTTATTTTGCCATGAGCGCCAGCCCCTATACCTAAATAATCACCAAAGGACCAATAATTAAGATTGTGTTTACACTGTCTGTCTGCTTGGGCATAAGCTGAAATTTCATATTGCAGGTATCCGTGTTGCGCTAATAATTCCTGGCAAGCTAACTGACTATTAAAAATAGTATCATCTTCAGGTAATGCCGGTGGGTATTTATGAAAATAAGTATTGGGTTCTAAGGTTAATTGGTAAAAAGAAATATGACTGGGCCGCAATGCAATCGCTTGTAGCACATCGTCAATGCTATCTTGCTCGCTACTATCAGGCAAGCCGAACATTAAATCTAAATTAAGATTATCAAAGCCGGCCTGTTGAGCAACTGCCACTGCACGTATCGCTTCTTGAGCTGAATGAATACGCCCTAAGCGCTTTAAGTGTTGGTCATGAAAGCTTTGTATGCCGATAGAAAGGCGATTAATGCCTATTGTCCTATAGTCAGTGAATTTCTCGCTTTCAAACGTACCAGGATTTGCTTCCAGGGTAATTTCTATATCATCAGCAAAAGGGAGTTGCTTTTGAATGCCGAGCAGTAAGCGCTGTATGTGTTGTGCAGAAAACAAACTCGGAGTGCCACCACCCATAAAAATACTTTGAATAGGACGAGTTTCTGAAAATTGTGCAATATCTTGCGCTAAATCATTTAATAAAGCATCAATATACCGATCTTCAGGCAATGTACCGTTGGCCGTATGCGAATTAAAATCACAATAGGGACATTTTTGTATGCACCATGGGAAATGAATATAAAGGCTGAGGGAAGGGAAGGGGAGTAGGGTGGGCATACTAGCGAGTGTATTATTTAGATATAACTAAACTGCCTGCTTAGGAAAAGCAGGCAGCGTTAGTTGAATGTGGCGGTTAAGCTATAATAAAATTAAAGTGGATAAATAATACCACAAGCATCTCTTGCTCCACCAGCACATCCAGCTTCTACACCCTCTGGACAGTAACTATCTTCATTTGTGTGAATAATAAAAGCACTGCCATTTTCATCAAAAATGCTCAAAGGGCCTTCGGTTAATGTCACACGACTGGTGGTTGTTTGGAGAATACCAATACCACTTTCCTTGATATTGATATTATTCAAATCACCCGCATGAAATGGATGATTTCCATCAGGGTTAGAGTTGCTTTCAGGGTCTGGATCAAAATGTCCTTTTGCATCCCCGCATGGAGTGCAAGATGCTACTTCATGAATATGTACACCATGCTTACCTGTGCTTAAGCCTGAGGTTACAGTTAAGTTGACATCTACTTGTTTAATGCCCTCAGCTGATGCTTGTTCTACCAAAGTAGCAGTGCCAACTGGAGTGCCGCCTTCTTCGCCGCACAGATAGATCAGCGCACCTGCTTTCTTTGGTTCTTCTGCAGAAACATTTGCCATAAGGCAGCTACTGGTAAGGATTAAACCTAATACTCTTTTTTTATTAAGTAAGCATAACTCTTCCTTTAAAATAATTAATTTATTATTATTGATAATGCGAATGAAACTTAAATGTAGATTTCCGCGCAAAAAAAAGGGTGGAAGCACGAATGCCCACCCTGAATTAATTAGTACATGTCTAAGGATTACTTACCAGCAGCTTGCTCAGGCGTTACCATGACACCGCAACTTGCTTCTTTGCCTTTTTTCATATTCATACCTTTCATGTCACCACCTTGTTTTCCGTTCATTCCTTTCATGTTGCCCATGTCGCCTTTCATATCCATTCCTTTCATGCCTCCCATTTTTCCCATCATGCCACCGCACATGCCATCCATGCCCCCTTTACCCATCATGCCGCCGCACATACCTTCCATACCTTTCATGTCCATGCCTTTGTCCATGTTCATGCCATTTTTCATGTCCATATTTTTTTTCATCTTCTTAGGTTTTTTATTGCCCCAACCCGATGTACTGACGGAGTAGCCTTTACTCTTTACTTTTCCCGTAGATGCTTTTTCTTTCATATCGCCACAAGCACCTTCTTTGCCTTTCATCATAGCGCCGCAAGCTTGCTCTAGGCCTTTTTTCATTTTACCGTTTTCCATCATGCTGCCGCATTTACCTTCACCGCAAGCAGCCTCAGACTTATCCATTTTCATTTTAGAGCCGCACTTCATTTCGCCGGCTTTGTCAGACTGTGCAAGCTGCATATAGCCGCTATTTAATTCAGTCATCGCAAATGGGTTGCTCTCAGCATTAACCGCTGTTACAGCGAATGAAGATGCTAAGGCAGTACCAATTGTAGTTATAGTTTTAGTTGTTTTTTTCATGATCTTCCCCTCAAGTTGTTTATTATTATTTGTTAATATAATGCTTTTTACACTCTTTACCTTTCCTTTGCAAGATTCCTCTAGGTACTAAAAGGTCCATTTTATAAGAACTTACCTAGCTAATATCCGTTCCTTCATTGCTATGCCCATTGCTGAGGGAGAGTTAACAACTTCGACGCCGGCGGCTTTGAGTGCATTAACTTTACCCGCAGCCGTACCTTTACCGCCAGTGACAATCGCTCCCGCATGCCCCATACGTTTTCCCGCTGGAGCTGTCAAACCAGTAATATAAGAAACCACAGGTTTGGTAACATGATTTTTGATGTATTCAGCAGCCTCCTCCTCTTCACTGCCGCCAATTTCACCAACCATAATAATACCTTGGGTCTTGTCGTCCGCTTGAAATCGGCTGATTACATCGATGAAGTTCATGCCATGAATAGGATCGCCACCAATGCCAACGCAAGTACTTTGCCCCAAGCCTTGCTGCGTAGTTTGGTGTACTGCCTCATAAGTTAAAGTGCCTGAGCGCGAGACAATACCGATAGAACCAGCTTGATGAATATTGCCGGGCATAATGCCAATTTTACATTGCTCTGGTGTGATAATTCCGGGACAGTTAGGGCCAATCAATAAAGCGTCGCTGTCCTGCATTGCTGCTTTAACGCGCAGCATGTGTAAAACGGGAATGCCTTCAGTAATACAGACGATTAATTTAATGCCTGCATCCACGGCTTCTAAAATCGCATCAGCAGCAAAAAAAGGCGGCACATAAATCACACTGGCATCAGCTTGTGTTACGTCATAGGCCTCTTGCACGGTATTAAATACCGGCAAACCTAAATGCTCTGAGCCGCCTCGCCCCGGGGTTACCCCTGCAATTAGCTTGGTGCCGTAATCTAAAGCATGGCGCGCATGAAAAGAGCCTTGTTTGCCGGTAAAGCCTTGGCAAATTACTTTGGTGTTTTGATCAATTAAGATACTCATGCAGCACCTCCAGCAAGTGCAACGGCTTGTTCAGCCGCGTGATCTAAATCTTCAGCAGGGATAATATTAGGTGCGACATTATGGAGCAATGCGCGGCCTTCTTCAGCATGAGTGCCTTCTAAACGGACAATGACTGGCAAGTCAGTTTTAATTTGCGCTAATGCACCTAAAATCCCTTTAGCAATCACATCACATTGCACAATGCCGCCGAATATATTAACTAAAACGGCTTTGACATTTTTATCAGAGACGATCAGTTTAAATGCTTCCGTCACTTTTTCTGTGGTTGTGCCGCCGCCTACATCGAGAAAATTTGCCGGTGTGCCGCCTTTTAATTTTACTAAATCCATCGTCGCCATCGCAAGCCCTGCACCATTGACCATGCAGCCGATATTGCCTTCTAAAGTAATATAATTAAGGTCAAATTGTTTTGCTATATTCTCTTTTTCATCTTCTTGGCTGGTATCACGCAAGGCTAGAATATCCTTATGTAAGGCGCAAGCATTATCATCAAAATTTATTTTTGCATCTAAAGCGAGTAAATCGCCAGCCTCTGTTTCAACTAAAGGGTTGATTTCAATTTGACTCGCATCTTTATCTAAAAATAGCTGCATCATGCCTGTCATTAGTTGATGCAGAGCTTTTAATTGCTCGCCCTGTAAGCCCAATGCAAAAGCAATTTGTCGACATTGGTAAGCTTGTAAGCCGGCAGCAGGGTGGATAAATAGGCTGATAATTTTTTCTGGCGTTTCAGCGGCAACAGTTTCAATATCCATGCCGCCTGCTACAGATGCGATAAAACATAATTTTTCTGAATGCCGGTCGATAATCAAACTTAGGTAAAATTCGCGTTTAATAGCTGTTGTTTGTTCAATTAAAACAGAATTAATCGGTAATCCAGCGGCTGTCGTTTGCTGTGTAATTAACTGTTGGCCTAACATTTGGTTTGCCGCGTCAACTGCATCGGCAGCTGTTTTGGCTATTTTAACGCCGCCCACTTTGCCGCGGCCACCGGCATGTACTTGCGCTTTAACGGCCCAGCTAGTACCAGATAGCGCTTGTGCTGCAGCCAATGCTTGTTCAGCCGAAGTGACAACTATACTTTCGGGAACAGGTATTTTGTAGTCTCTAAATAGTTGTTTTGCCTGAAACTCATGAATATTCATCGTTGACCTTATGCGCCTATGCAAGGAATAGATTGAAATTTTCCAGTATATACGTAGCCAGCTTATATTTCAGTATTTTTTAGCGTTATTTAAGCGAGGCTAGTCGCTTTTGTTGGGTTACGGTTAATAATGACTCAACCAACCATAAACACGCTTAACAAGGAAAGCCTGATCATTCCAGTAAGGCGAGCTAGCTCGGTTTAATTTGAATTGACGGTACTGTTTATTGTTACGTGCTGAAATGCGTCTCTCTCTAGCGCTGTCAACAATATCCTTGCCGTCTTGTTCGCCATAAATGTCGAAAAATGGAATACGGACCTGCTTAATGAGTTCGAATGTTTGCGCATTTTTACTGTCTGTTTCAGGCGCGTTTAAGCCAATAGTAACCATTGCCTTTATTTCTTGCATAGGTTTATTCGCTTGGGCGTATAAAGCCATTAACGCGCCTAGTTGGTGACCTACCAAGACTATAGATTCTGCGCCATGCGAGGCTAAATGGCGCGTTGCTTCATCAATTCTTTGTTTTGCTTCAGGAAATAATGGGTAATAATCTGCCTCTGGAGCACCCTCTTCACGTAAGGGCATTTGTAACGCGAAGGTCGCCCAGTTATGCTCTGCCAATTCACGTCTTAGGGTATAAATAAGAGGGTCATTATCAGGATGGCCAGCCATGTGGTGCAGTAAAATGGCCGTTCCTTTAAAGCCTGATTTTTCCGACTCTCTATAGAGTACCAAGAAAGGTTTATTGGGCTCGCCGAGCCAAACTATCTCATTCTTGGTATTGCCTGCGGAAATTTCTCTGGCATACTGCGCTTCGCGTGCTGCATCTGATGCATAAAGATTAAGACTGGTAAGACAAAAAATTAAAGCAATAACTACTTTTTTAATTAACATACTTAGGCCTCCCGTGTATTTAGTGGGCTTATGCAAGGGGTTTTATTGCGGTTATCGTGCGCGCTGCTGACTAAAGTCAGTCTGGAATGGAGCTAAGCTTTAATTGAAGCAGAATATAAATGCGAGATTAAGAAGGCGTAGCAGATCTGAACGAAAGCTAACATAGTTGAGAAGTAAAAGCGTATCTCCCGTATGCGCCGATGCGAAGCATCGTCCTTGAACCGAAGGGTTCAAGTGGGAATCTATCTTGCATTTCAGGCTTTCCGCAAGCGGACATGCACACCAGTACACGAGTCAATTCCCGGGGTAATTACAGGTCCAAGGAACACCCACCCCACTGTCGAACGCGACAGGAGATACGCGGAGTATTCTAAACGTTTTTTAGCGTAGTTTCGATCTTAAGATACATTTTATTTAACTGCTTGCTTATCCCTGAGCCATCAGGTATAGAGCTTTTTTTCGCTTGGATTAGTTCATGCGTTAAGTTCAGCGCGGCAAGTACTGCCGTGCGTTCAGCTCCAGATACTTTGCCTGTTAAGCGAATCGTGCGCATTTGCTCATCTAATTGATGTGCTGAATCAATTAAATCTTCCTGTTCTTCAGCGGCACACATGATTTTATATTCTTTGCCAAGGATAGTGAGTGAGACGGGAGCTTCTTGCTTACTCATGAGCCATGTTCCATTGTTTTTAGACGACTAATCATTGCTTCTACACGGTTGCGCGCTAAGTTGGTTTTTTCAACCAATTTAGCTTTCTCTTTAACTAATTCAGCTTGCTTGACTTTTAAGCTAGTATTTTCTTGCTTAATGGAAGCATAGCGCTGAATTAACTCTTCTAACTTATCTTCAAGCTCTGTAATATCAAATGATTGATTTTTTGTACTCATAGACGACTCATTTAATTAAAACCAAAAACGACCTATAACTAATAAAAAAGCGCTATACTGATCGATTGTTTTTTCTGAAAAGTTTATAACATTAATATCTATGTTAGCATAGCTACCCAAAAATTTTAGCGCTAGTTACGCCAACCCTACCCCACTACTGTCATTAATATCTACTCTAAAACGCAATGAGCTATTCTGAAGTTAATTCAACCATTTTACAAAGAGACGCGGCCGAGAGTGCTGCCGAAGTGCATGGCATTGCAACAGCTATGCTATGCCTTGATCCAGCTACTGAAGCAAGTTCATGGATGACCGAGGCTTTTTTTGAAGATGCGCACTTATTAGAAGATGATAAATATGCTTTGATTAACTTATTTGATGAAACCAAAGAGTTATTAGCGGGTGATGAATTTTTGTTCGATTTGTTTTTACCTGATGAAGAGACTGCTTTAGCGCTTCGCTGCACGGCTTTAATTCAATGGTGCCGTGGTTTTTTATTTGGCCTGGGTCGAGCCAGTACTAGTCAGCAATGGTCTAGTGATGTCCAAGAAATTATCAAAGACATAGTTGAATTTACCAAGTTGGATGCGGATATAGAAGAGGATGATGACGAAGCAGAAGGTTCGTTGGTTGAAATTCAAGAGTATTTGCGTGCTTCTACGATGCTAATTCGTAGCGAATTAAGCGATATTGTTAAAGATGTCGCTAACAAGACAACTTTGCATTAGGGGCAATAATGGAAGCACAAGAATTTCAAAAACGCCGCACACAATTAATGGAACAAATAGGGCAAGGTAATATTGCTATTATTGCCAGTGCTAATACACGAACTCGAAATCGTGATGTTGATTACCCTTTTCGCCAAGACAGTGATTTTTATTATCTAACTGGCTTTAATGAGCCTAACGCCTTAGCTGCCTTTATTCCTGGACGCGAACAAGGTCAGTATATTTTATTTTGCCAAGAATTTGATGAGAAAAAAGCCTTATGGGAAGGTGCTCATGCTGGGTTAGAAGGGGCGACTGACACATATGGTGCGGATGATTCCTTCCCAATTACTGATTTGGGCGATATTTTGCCTGGTTTACTAGAGAATAAGCACAAGGTTTTTTATCCCATGGGTCGCGATCCTGAATTAGATCATCAGCTGATGGACTGGATTACGCATATTCGTAGTCAAACACGCAGTGGAATTAATGCGCCAGGCGAGCTGGTTTCATTGGAGCATACGCTACATGAAATGCGTTTAATCAAGAGCCCTGCTGAGATTAAATTGATGCAAAAAGCTGCCGATGTTTCTGCTAAGGCGCATATTCGCGCTATGCGTAATTGCCGAGCCGGACGTTATGAATATCAAGTGGAAGGCGATATTATTCATGAATTTATAGATAAAGGCCTGCGCGCTGTTGCTTATCCATCTATTGTTGCCGGCGGTAAAAACGCCTGCGTATTGCATTATGTAGAAAATAAAGCAGTGTTAAATGATGGCGATTTACTACTCATTGATGCCGGAGCAGAGTGTGATCATTATGCGGCCGACATTACCCGTACCTTTCCGGTTAACGGTATCTTTTCCGTAGAACAGAAATTACTTTATCAATTGGTTTTAGATGCTCAGTTGGCGGCTCTAGCTGAAATAAAACCCAATACGCCATGGAATAACGCGCATGATGCTTCAGTTAAAATATTAACCCAAGGTTTGGTCGATCTTGGCTTACTTGTGGGCGAAGTAGATAAATTAATCGAAGATGAAAGCTATAAAGTCTTTTATATGCACCGTATTGGTCATTGGTTAGGCATGGATGTTCATGACGTTGGAGATTATAAAATTGATGATGAATGGCGCGTTTTAGAGCCAGGTATGGTTTTAACTATAGAGCCAGGGCTGTATATTCCAACAAACTGTCTTGGTGTTGAGGCTAAATGGCGTGGGATTGGTATCCGCATAGAGGATGATGTTTTAGTAACTGAACAAGGATATCAAGTTTTAACGCAAGCGATACCCAAAACTATTGCTGATATTGAAGCAATTATGCAATAACTGCTAAAAGAGAACTTAAACATGAAGCAAGATTATGATGTATTAATTATCGGTGGTGGTCTCGCAGGGAATTGCTTGGCATTGGCTTTACAAAGCAGTGATTTAAAAATTGCTATTGTTGAGGCCAATACGCGCGAGCAATTGTACGATTCACCTGCGGGAGACCGTGCTTTAGCACTGGCTAACGGTTCGGTGCGCATGCTTGAAGCCTTAGGTATTTGGCAGCATGCAAAAGCGCAGGCAACACCGATTAAGCAAATACACGTTTCAGACCAAGGGCATTTCGGCAAAACACGTCTTTCGGCAAAAAAAGAAGGTGTTGATGCACTAGGTTATGTGATTACCGCGCGTGACTTAGAAGCTGTAGTCGCCGACCTAATAGAACAAGCAGGCATAGAGCAAATCCGCCCCGCACGGGTTATGGGTATTGCTGCAGATGATCAATTTGCGCATATTAGCTTAAAGCAACAAGAGGCTTCACTTAACTTATCTGCTAAGTTAGTCGTGGGTGCTGATGGTGGTCAATCAACCATCAGAAAGCTATTAGATATAGAGCAAAGCATTACCGAATATCAGCAGAGCGCCATTGTCACTACTATTAAAACTGACGTAGCGCATGATAATACTGCTTATGAGCGTTTTACTGCCGAGGGTCCACTGGCTTTGTTGCCGATAAAGCAAGACTATGCTGTTGTTTGGACGCGCAGCACAGAAGAAGCTGAGCAATTAATGATGGATAGCGAAGAGGAATTTATCG
>ENA-OSET01005592-OSET01005592.1-sediment-metagenome-genome-assembly--contig:-NODE-5592-length-10545-cov-17.670424_pt1 | contig 10545 bp, 10 predicted proteins | sample MGYA00237882_ERZ534229 | MGnify/ENA primary metagenome ERZ534229 (study PRJEB26408, sample SAMN06266212) | sediment metagenome | isolation source: Hudson Canyon methane seep mesocosm | place...
GACTTCTAATGCTGAAATACATGCTCGATACCAATATTGTTATTTATGTGATTAAACGTCGCCCTATTGAAGTCTTAACCATGTTTAACTTGCACGCGGGGCATTTATGTATTTCTAGTATTACCCTTGCAGAGTTATTACACGGTGTCGAAAAAAGCGAACGGCCTGAACATAACTTAAAACAAGTTGAAGATTTTGTATCGCGTTTAGATGTTTTAGATTATGGCAATAAAGCGGCTGAACACTATGGTAATATCCGTGCTAATCTTGAAAAACAAGGTAAAACTATTGGGGTTAATGATCTACATATAGCTGGCCATGCCCGTAGTGAAAGTTTGATTTTAGTGACTAATAATCTAAAAGAATTCGAGCGTGTTGAGGCATTACGGTTAGATAATTGGGTAACTACTTAAATTTAATTATACGACTTAACTTGTCGCAAATATTTGCTACCCTAAAACCTAATTAATAAAGGTGATTAATATATCAAAATAACGCTGCTTTTGTTTATTCGGCTTCTGACCTTATCTTACACAAGAGCTCCCCTCTGCCTCTTGGATGGCTCGATTAGTGATTGAAAATCCAAATTTAGAAAAATACCATGATGAAATGATGGGTTTGTTAGCTGAAAAAGAGGGGGGGCATGAAGCGTTATTTTTAGATCCGTTAATTTCTATATGCTCTGCTGCTGATAAATCTATCCCTTAAATCAGTATTAAAAATAGAATGTGATTTATTTTGTGTACATCCAACCCTAAGTAACAGTATTACTATAAATAACCACACTGTTACTTAAAAACTCCCGCCTATGAACGTTGTTTCCGCTGCCAACAAAAATGAAATCGCCGTCATTCACTCTAACTTATCGAAGAAGTTTCCCCCGCTGTATGCCGACACCTGGAAAATTGGCTGTAACCTCAGTTTACGCATCCGCTGAAAACTAGGGAAACGGAGCGCAGCGAAGTGATGATTTTTAGTCCGCAGTAGGCGACTTTTAATTCCATTCCAACGCACCGAAAAATCATTATCATCTTCCGGCAATGTCCAAATACAGTGCAAATGATCAGGTAATAATACCCAAGCATCAATCGTAAATGGATAGTGTTTTTGCGTATTAATAATTGCATTGTGCAGCCAGATGCGACAATCATCATCAGTTAAAATAGGCCGTCGTCGAAATGTCACCACGGTAAAGAAATAACAAGCTCCCGCTGTATCCGCACGGCGGTAATTCGACATATCAATGCACCCTTATATTTACGTAGGGTGGGCAGTTTTTTTGCCCACCAGGTCATTCGGCCAATACCCGTTTTATTGGATTTTTAGCGTGATAACAATGCCTTGTATTTTATGTATATATCTTGGTGGGCAGAAAAGATTGCCCACCCTACAGGGCTGCGACTTCTTCTGTTGATAAAGGTAGCTCAAACCAGAAAGATGAGCCTTGGCCTACCTCACTTTCAAAGCCTATTATTCCATGCATTGACTCAACCAGCTCTTTACAAACAACGAGCCCAATCCCCGTGCCTTCAATATTACTATTTTCAGCACCTAAACGACTAAACGGCTTAAATAACTCTTTTTGTTTTTCTAGACTAATACCATCACCGTTATCAATGACGGTGATTCTCAGCATTCCTCTGTTTTTATTACTACACTTGACTTTAATTTCACCGTCTTTTTTATTATATTTTGCAGCATTAGATATGAGATTTAAGAGTACCTGTTTAGTGCGCAGGTAATCAGCATGAATTTTTAAATCTTTTGCTTGTTCACAGCAACAAACAGGATCTATCTTGACATTGTACTTATCGATAACAGGCTGAACTAATGTTAGCGTTTCAGCTAATAATTGATTCACACCTACCACTTGAAATACTAGCTCGGTTTTTCCTGACTCTATTTTTGCAAGATCAAGAATATCATTAATTAAGTTCAGAAGGTGTTCACCACCCAATATAATTTGCTCTGTATTGTCGCGTTGCTCTTCAGTTAAAGGCTCATCTTCATTAAACATTAGCAACTGACTAAATCCTAAAATAGCATTAAGCGGCGTTCGTAGCTCATGACTCATTGAAGAAAGGAATTCTGATTTAGCCTTGTTGGCTTTTTCAGCAGATTTCTTTGATTCTTTAAGTGCTATTTCTTTAGTTTTTTTATCAGAAATATCTCTAATGACCCCAATAAAAAAGCACTCTCCTTCATGAGCGACTTTACTAACAGCTAAATCCATTGGGAACGTGGTTTTATCTTTTCTCAACCCTGTCACTTCACGCCCAACTCCAATAACTTTTGGATCACCTCCTGACAGATAATTTTTCAAATAGTTATCGTGCTGACTTTGATCAGGGTCAGGCATAAGCATTTTTATGTTGCTTCCAATAACTTCCTTAGCCTCGTAACCAAAAATTCTTTCCGCAGCAGGGCTAAAGGTTAAGATAATCCCTTTGTGGGTAATAATTATTAAGCCATCCACCATACTCAACATAATATTTTTTAGGTAGGATTCACTTTTTGATAGCAACTGATTTCGTTTTTTGATTTCAGCAGTTTTCTGTATAACTTTATCTTCCAATTCTTGTTTGTACAACTCTAGCTCTTTTACTAACTGAGCTTGTTTTATGGACTCTGCTTGCAAGCTGTCTAACATATGATTTAAGGTGTATGCCAAAACACCAAATTCGTCAGTATTTTTAACCTTAGATCTTGCCGAATAATCTCCTTTTTCGACTTTTTCACTTAAAACAACTAAATCATCTAATGGCTTAGTTGTTTTTTTAGCCGAGCGTAATGCGCTAAAAAAAATAATGAGTGCTACAAAAACTGTTCCCCATTGTACGTAAGAAATAACAGAATCTGCTGTCGACTGAGATATAAGCTTTCTTGTTTTTAAAAGACTTAACTCAACATCTTTGAATTCATTTAATCTTATTCGCAATAAATCCATTATTTTTTTTCCAGCCCTACTTTTAACTTGAGTTACCACATCAGCATGTGTTGCCAAGCCTTTATTTAATTGATTTCGAGTATTGATTGCTGGAATAGCAGCCTCATTTTCCCATTGAGTAATAAGAGCATCTATTTCAATTATTCGATCTATTTGGGAAGGATTGTCAGTCACTAATTCTTTAGTTTTATTGATAACACCTACTCGATCACTTTTTCCTGAGTAATAGGGCTCTAAAAAATCATCTTTACCCGTGATCAAAAAACCTCTCTCACCCGTTTCCATATCAATGACTACTTTTTCAATCTTTAAAGCTTGCTCAATGACCTCATGAGTATGATCAACCCAAAAGATTGTACTTAACAAATCTTTTATGGTGGCGTAAGAGGTTAAAGAAAGTAAAACCACCATAACTATAGGCAAAAAACTACCAAGAATTAGCTTGGTTTTTACATGCGTGATCTTCATGGGTTAAATTTGTTTAAGTTTTTAGGGAAATGGTAAGTGGATCTTGTCTAACAATATTTAAGTTAATTCTGGGTTTTTCTACGGTCTTATTATATGAACACATTAAACCAATTGATATTAAAAGTACTTTTTAAGCATTCCATTACCTTTATCGTCAAAAACATTTCATTTCAAAATTAAATCTCGGTGGGTTTTAGTCCCCGTTCTTAGGGACGATAAAATTAAAATTGATGTGTCAACGCTTCAAAACAATCGCTTATTTGCTAACGGGAAAACTTGATTTTTCAGCGGCGAATAAGAACTGCCTACCCACTATAAAAATTATAAGAGCCTATTTTAGATGCTTATTTAATATACTCTGTAATTCAGGAAATTCGAGAGGCTTAGTGACATAATTATCAAACAAGCCTTGTGCTGAATCAATATCATGCTTCATTGCAGCAGCAGTTACAGCAACAATAGGTTTGTTTTTATAGTCGACTGTTTCCCTCAATTTTTGGGCTAAATTTTTACCATCCATTCCTGGCAAGTTAATATCCATTAGTATCAGGTCATAATCATGCCGTAATGCATTATCTAGGCCTAATTCTGCAGATTCTTCCATTTCTAATGTATGAGGCTGCCGGTTAAAAAAGGATTGCATTAACCGCCTATTAGCAGGATTATCTTCAACATAAAGAACTCGCTTACCGACTACTTTTTGTATTTCTACGACTTTAGCTTCTTCTACTGTTTCTAATGCTTCGATTATTTTCGCATCACCTGCTTGTGGTAATTCAACCCAAAAGCTTGCACCTTGGCCTTCAGTGCTGTCAAAACCAATGCTTCCTCGCATCATTTCAATCAGATCTTTCGTTACCACAAGGCCAATACCAGTTCCTTCAATTGCCGATGTTTCTTGTCCAAGCCGATTAAAAGCACTAAAGACTTTATCTTGTTTATCTTTTGGAATCCCAATCCCTGTATCCGTAATAGTGACCTTTACGGTACCATGCCCTGTTTCAGCCCATTCAACCGTAATACTGCCGCTTGGCTTATTATATTTAATGGCGTTACTGATTAAATTAATAAGAACTTGTTTTAATCTCATGTAGTCAGCAGTGACTAGTAAGCGTGGCTCAGAGGCAGTCTGAAGTCTAATGTTGGCTTTGGCCGCAATAGGGTGTAATAACGATAAGGTATCACCTATGACATCTATTAATAGGATGTTTTCGATAGAGACCTCTAGATCTCCAGCCTCAATAGCTGATAATTCCAGAACATCGTTAATAAGGCTGAGTAAATGGTGGCCACTAGAAATAATATAATCGACACTTTCTTTTTGGTCTTCGGATAAGGAATTATCTTCATCCATTTCCAACAACTGCCCAAAACCTAAAATGGCATTGAGGGGCGTTCTTAGTTCATGGCTCATTGACGAGAGGAATTCTGATTTGGCTTGGTTGGCAGATTTGGCTTCATCAAGCGCTTTACTTAAACAGAGTGTGCGCTCTTCTACTTTTCTTTGTAACTTGTCAGAATCAAGTTCTAATTGGCATTTTTGATGACCAATAAGATAGCCTGGTAGGCTTAACACCAAAGGAGCACTAGCGATGACCCAATGCAAGGCATTACCCTGGTACACTAGGGTAATGGAGTGCCATGATAAGTCGAGATTATTGAGAGCCAGATCTAGAAATATGCTGAAGACTGGAAAACAAAGCCCAAAGATAAATCCATAGATCAAATGACGCCAGATAGTCTTGCAATGGTGTGTCATCACGTAATTAGACCCAAAATAGTGCTTTCTTTAAGTAACTGAGAAGAGTCATAGTCTTGATTTTTTAATGTTAGAAATAAGGTGAAGCGGGGATATTTCATTTTTATTTTACAGGTAGGTCGATCCAAAATGTGGTGCCATGTCCTTTTTTACTTTTTAAGTCAATTTCTCCCCCCATCCCTTCAATTAAACGACGACAGATAACTAAACCCAATCCTGTTCCTTCAATGTTTGCACTCTGACCAACACGGTTAAAAGGAACAAATAATTGTGCTTGCTGTTCTTCTGATAACCCGATACCTGTATCTTTCACGCCAATACGAATAAACCCATTGTCTAACACTTTATATAGGAGAGAAACACTACCTTGCTTTTGATTGTATTTTATTGCATTAGAAAGTAGGTTCAATACGACTTGCTGTAAACGAACAGGATCAATGATGACACTCAAATTACCTGGGATCGAATGTGGCTTAATTTCAATCGCGTGTTCTTTTGCAAAAGGGCTTATTTGGCTGATCGCATCCGTAATAATTTTATTTAATGTGACTTCTTTTATATTAAAACTAAGTTCACCTGCTTCAACTTTTGATAGATCGAGAATGTCATCAATTAAACTAAGCAAATGTTTGCCGGCTTGTGTAATTTCATTCATATCTTGTTGCTGACTTTCGACTAAGGGCAATGAAGGGTCTGACATTAATAATTGTGAAAACCCTAATATAGCATTCAGTGGCGTGCGTAATTCATGGCTCATATGAGCAACGAACTCGGACTTTGCTGTATTTGCCGATTCTGCACGCTGTCGCTGCATCACCGCTTCCATGTAGAAATGCTTTCCATTTATAAGGTTTCTGACTCGGGCAATCAACTCTTCTTCAATTAAAGGTTTGATAACATAATCACTGACACCAAGATAAAATAGTTCTATACGCCGAGAAATATCATCAAATCCTGTCGTCGCTAAAATGGGGGTATCACCTTTTTCATCATCTAATCGACGAATTCGATTAGTCAATGCCATGCCTGTCATGCCCCCTTCTAAAATAACATCAGTGATAACTAAATCATAATCATGCTGTAAATAAGACTCCCATGCCTCTTCCGCTGAGGCAAAAGCATCAACAGTCAATCCCCTTTTAAGAAAGACCTCGGTAACAAATTGCCTTTGTGACGCGGTGTCTTCTACATATAAAATATGCCCTGAAAGTGGCTGTTGTTGAGAAGTAAATCGCTGAATAAAATTAACCAGTTGTTGTACGTCTTTTTTATGAAACACTTCTGTCACACCTGAAGAAAGTGCATCCATATAAACGGCATTAGAACCTTCTGAGGTAAGCAGGATAATCGGCGTATGTTTATACCTTGATAAGGCCCGAATAGATTGAGCTAACTCAATGCCTTTGGCATCTTCCAAAAACATGGAAAGACAAAAAAAGTCTATAGGTGACGATTTCAATTTTTCCATCGCTTGCTCTGCAGTCTGACAAATAATTGGAGCCATATCTGAACCAGAGAAGACATCTTTCAATATTTCATGAAATAACGTTGAATTATCGACAATGAGAACATTCATTTTTCTAGTTAACCCTTTAGGTACTTATTTAATATACTCTGTAACTCAGGAAGTTCGAGAGGCTTAGTGACATAATTATCAAAATCATCAGATACCTTAATTAAGCCTTTATGCTGCCCAAATAGTCGTGCCCTTTTAAAATTCGAAGGGGTCAAAAATTCGAAGGGGTCAGGTCTTTACTTTTGCCTTTTTTATTATTTTACTAACTCGGCCATAGTGAATGGAAAAGTAATCAGTCTTGTAGAATGGGCAGAAAAATTTCCCACCCTACAAGACTACCAAAGTACAGTGACATCATCGTATTGCTCAAACTTTGTGTCTGCACTAATAATTGGCATATTCTCTTCTAAAGATTGTGATAGTAGCAATCGATCAAATGGATCATTATGATACATCGACAAATCACTCAACCGATAAATATGCTCAAGTTGAATTTCTAATATTTGCAACTCATTATCTTGCTGCTGTATGCGAACCATTTCAGCAATTGAGACTTCAAAACTCAATTTCCCTAACTGATTTTTAATTTGCATCTCCCATATACTGGCCATACTAAGATACATCTGATTGCTTTCATCACTACAAAGCTCTAGCGCTATTTTACTTAACTTCTCTGGTTCAGTATCAAGCCAAATAAACACATGAGTATCTAATAAAATATTCATGCATCATCGCCAAGCCAAAAACTATCTGCTAAAGAATCATCAAAATCATCAGATACCTTAATTAAGCCTTTATGCTGCCCAAATAGTCGTGCCTTTTTATGTACTCGCTTATTTGCTTTAGAAGAAACCGTTTGTTTTTGTAGGTGAGAGATATACACCTTTAGCGCATTTTCAATCGTTTCTTCCGCATTATAATGATGCCCTAATTCTTGAGCCGCTTTGTATAAGCTTTCATTGTTAATAGCAATATTGATCATGGATAATCCTTATTAATCCGTTAGCCACAAAATATACCACATACCGACAGTCATTTTTTTATATCTCGCAGATTGCGATTTTGTGCATCCGCTAATATACACAGACTTAATGGCATCGCCCCGTAGCCCGCCTGGAAGTACGGAATACGGGGCTTATTTTGGTGGACAGAAAAGATTGCCCACCCTACTCACCATAATCCATATCATCATTTTTCTTTAAATTGTTACCAGCCCAACTGGCTGGATATATGTTCTTCCCTACTTTAGTATTGATGGAATCATCAAGCCCAACTAATATTTTTCCCTCTGTTTCAGGCGAATCAATACCCCCCCAGGTGGAGCGCCATAGGCTTTTCCACGGTAGTCTTGACGAGGCCATAAAGGTATAGAAACGTTTCTTTTTGATGTCGATCCCAAACAAAACGCCTAAACCCCGCCATAAATTAGAGTTCATTGATGACGTAAACGGCACAATAATCGCCAAGAGCGTGTAGACAAATAACGATGCACGTTCCTTGCCAAGTTTGGTGTCGGAAAAATGAGTTTGTAGGGGGAGTAGAAGATCGCGTAAAATGAACATGAATGAGATATTTTTATTTGTATAATCAGTTACTTAGAATAATATATTATACAGCACTTTAAGGCCTCATTCACCATCAAGCGGTTGTTTTTAAAGAGATAATTGTGGTTTTACGAATAGGTGCATTAGTTAAGTCTAATATTTTCGAAAATTAGCACCTACTAATGTTTCTTTGCGTAAAAAACTGGGAAATCTCAGTTACTTAAACACAATAGTATTATTAAGTTTCTGGTATTGCACTCCCGGCTATTCATTCGTCAAGACTATTGAAAAAATCAAACTTCTTGTATCAAGAATAAACGGGGATGCCCAGCAATCATCAATTCTTAATATTGATCGTTAAGATATTGTATTAAATCAGTCATTGTGACGATACCAACAAGCTGTTTCTGCTTGTCCATCACTGGAAGGGAATGAAAAGTACCCTCGGCAAGTATTTTAGTTGCCTGTCTGATAGTATCGGTATCAGTAAGTGCCGTCAACTCAGTGACCATTACCTCTTGAATGGTAAATTGCTGATCAACGATTGCATCAATCGTACGTTCGTCAGCACCACTAATCACAATATTCAGCTTCATCAGATCGGTGTAGCTTATTAGCCCGACCAATGTGTTCCCATCAACGACGGGAACATGGTGGATATTTGATTCGCAAATAATATGGCGCACATCACTTAGTTTTTGGTTCTGATGAACAGTAACAACCTCTGAGGACATAATTTTTGAGATCGCTTCGTTTTTTTTCATGGTGTTTAACTTCCTTAAAAATGGACATTATTAAAAATTAAAGGCAAGCAGAATACCTATTATGCTTGCCTTTATTGCATTATTGAAATGTGGACTGTGATGCCTGAGTATGTCACAACGCAAAAACAACCCGTATTTAGCAGGTTGATTTTATTGCACGCAAGTTTACAGTTAAGACAATTAATATTGATTCAGAAACCGTAAGTTTCTGTTCAAATGCCTTACTAGTCCAAGATGAGATAGATTATTTTTATCTTAGCATTGCGGTTGTTTCTGCAATTTAATAACCTACAGGGTCTCCGTCAGTTAGTACGACTTATCCTGACAGAGGTTGATGAACATAAATAACCTTAGTTTATAACCAAAAACTTACAGTTCAAAGCACATAGCCAAAACATGACTTCTTTAGGAACATTAAAGTCGGTTTTCTGCTTCGTTAACTAAGTTCTATTTATAGTGTTATAAGCGTAGGAATAAATACTTTCTTCTAGTGAGTATTCTTCATGGCATGCTCAGGGGCTTGTGTAGCCGGCTTAGTCCACTGAGTATTTTTCATCGTATGCTCAGGAGCTACGTACGTACTTTGTTTTGCAGCTGGCTGAGTGTTTTTCATCGTATGCTTTATAGGCGCAACTGTTACTGGAGCAGTAGTAGATACTGGCTCCACCACATTATTATAATCTTTCACGTTGTTATACAGTACTGCTTCTTGTTGAACAGATGTATTTTCACCGTAATTTAGATGCTCTGTTTCTCTTGCTTTTAATATTGAAACAAGCCCAATCACAAGAAATGAACATACGCCAACTATAAGAAAGAATGTTTTGTTATCTTTTTTTTCTACTGTCATTTTTAAAACCCTAATTGTTATTATTATTGATTAATAAATCTCAGCAAGTCGATGTGTACTATAGGTATAACATTAAAATACACATCAATTGCTCCCTTCATAGATCGCTTTCGGCAGTTCGACTTCCCATCTAGGGTTCGTTACTTTCAGTCTCTACTTTACAGTAGATTTAGCATTTCTATACTTAAGGTATACACTTATTAAAACAGGATAACAACTGAGTATTTTTGTCAAGAATAGGAGCTTTAATTTATAAACAATTGAGGTAGAAGTAAAACTAAGAATCATTCTCTTTTAACAATACAGAGCAGTGTGTTTGAGCATCCGCTCTTGGCTGTTTTGATACGTTGCATGAGCTCATGGCTTTGTAACTTTTCTTGATAGATGATGGTTAAAATTCCGCATCAATTTGAAAGTGCATTGGCTCTTTGGTAACGGGGTGGTTAACTTCTAAAGTTTCGGCGTGCAAGTGCAAACGTGTGCCTTTGTTGCCATACAGGTCATCACCGATAATCGGCGTATTTAAGCCTTTTATATGAGCGGAGTGGACGCGTAATTGGTGTGTGCGTCCGGTGACTGGATAGAAATAAATTTTAGTTTGATGGTTTTTTCGTTCAATCACTTGCCATTCGGTTTTAGCCTGTCTTCCGTGTTCATAGCAGACTAATTGTCGTGGTCGATCATCTAAATCAACGCG